>OCZV010000025.1_pt1 | contig 55258 bp, 53 predicted proteins | sample 1539051 | NCBI WGS metagenome assembly OCZV01 (sample SAMEA3113581, study PRJEB22503) | soil metagenome
CAACCCGGGCCGCGGGCCGATCGTGCGGCGCGCCGCCGTGCCGGGCGTGCCCGACGGTACGTGGGCACCGTTGCCCGGCCGCGTCATGACCATGCGGTCACCATGGCGTCACGCCTCGTGTCGCTTGCCCCAGCATGCGTTGGTCGACGACCTCCCCAAAGCCGCCCGGCGCCCTCGGGTCACGATCCGTGAGGGCCCGACTACAGCCTAGCGCACTCAGCAGCTTGGGGTGAGAATTAGACCGAAAGATGCCAAAACACCACACGAGGGAGTAAGGTGTGTGCCGTGAACACCGACGAGACCCAGTGGCTCTCGACTCAGGAAGCGGCTCGCCGTCTCGGCATCACGCCTCGCACGCTGTATCGCTTCATCGATCACGGCGAACTGCCCGCCTACCGGTTCGGCCGGGTCATCCGGCTCCGGGCGCACGAGGTCGATGACTTCATCGGCCGCTCGCGCATCCAGCCGGGCGAGCTCGAGCACCTCTATCCCGAGCCGGCCACTCGCGGCAGCGACGAAGACATCTGACGCCGTCCTAGCGGCGGGCGTGGAACACGAAGCGGAAGCGCTGCATGGCCTCGAGCAGGCTCATGTCCGAACGGCCCCGCGACTTGTTGCGCACCCACCCCGCCACGCGCCGTGGCAGTCCCCGCTTCCACACGACGTCGGCTTGGCGGAAACCGACGGTGCGCAACATGCCGACGACCGCCGCCGGGTTGGGGGCCCACCAGTTGCTGGGGTCGCCGCCCAGCTCGTCTCCCGGATAGAAGGCCGCCGCCGGGCGCCGGGTGAGCAACATGCCGACTTCGGTCTCGACGATGAGCAGGTCGCGGGTCACCGACGCCACCCGTTCCAGGGCTCCGACCGGATCGCGCATGTGGTACATCCCACCCAGGAACAGCACCACATCGAAGCGGCCGAGGCGCCGCGGATCGAGCTCCATCACATCGACGTGCACGTCTTCGACCCTCGAACCGAGCGCCTCGCGGGCGAGCTCGAAGCCGGCCTTGCTGCCCCAGCCGGGGCCGCCCCACGAGTACGAATCGGTGGCCACCACGCGGGCGGCGCCGCGGCGTTCGGCCTCGAAGGAGAAGTAGCCGTCCCAAGCGCCCACGTCGAGCACCTGCTTGCCGGTCAGTTCCGGCAGGCGGAGGCGGGGAACGAAGACCGACGGATCGGTGGTGCCGCGGGTAGTGAGCCCGGCACCCAGGTCCATGGTGTGGTACCAGCGCAACTGTTGCGCGCGCCGCCGCAAATGCTGCGGCTCGACTACTGCTGACATCGGGATTCGCCCAGCCCTCCCGGGGATGTCGAGGCGGGGAGACTACCCGGCCGGCGGCGCGCGTCGCGAGGCGTCTGGCAGCTGTGGACAACTCCGCAAATTCACAGGGTTGCGCCACTCGTAGCTCACAGGCGGCCGGCCGTACGGTTCACGCATGCCGACGTTCGAGGTCATCCTGCGGGATCGGACCGTCGAGACCGTCGAGCGCGCCGACGCCTACCAGCAAGAAGGCCCGATGACCACCTTCTTCCGCCGTGGCGACGGACGGGAGGTCATCGACTCCTGGAGCACCCGCGTCGCCAGCTTCCGCACGGCAGATCTGCTCGCCGTCCGCCGCCACGAAGCGACCGCCGACCGGCTGCGGGCGGCCAGCTGACCCTGACCCCGAGCGACTGTCACCCGAGCACGACCTCGGTGATGGCGCCCAGGGGCACATAGGCGGTCCCCGGGGCGTCACCGGCCAGGCGCACCACCACCACATCGGTCCCCACCGAGCGGACGATGCCGGCGACGGCCTCGTCGCCGTCCGCCATGACCAGGAGCGCCGGGGACCGCTCGCCGGCCAGCTCGGCCAAGACGTCCGACAGCCGGAGCGCGGTCGTGATCGGCCGGTCGCCAATGGCGGGCGCCTCGCCCGGACGCGTCTGGACCGACACGACCGCGTCCAGGGCGACAATCGTCTCGGTGGCCCCCGACCGCAGGGCCACGAAGTCCCGGCCCACCGCCCGGACGTCGCCGCGGTGCTGGCGCCCGCCCCGCACGTGCAGGATGACCGGCGTGCGCCGCTCGGCCACGTCGGTCAGCACGCCCGACAGGCTCGCCTCCTCTTCGGCTTGGTGGCGCAGCCAGTGCTCTCGGGCGCGTCGCCGGGCAGCCTCGTCGACCCGGGCCTCGGCCGCCCACCGGTCGATGCGGGCGGCCAGCCCCTCGCCCAACATGCCGGCCGCGGTCACCGGTTCGGGGGGACGATCGGCCGATGGACGGTCCACGGGCGCGGCACGCTAGTGGGACTCCTGCGGCAAAGTCGTTTACCCCCGCGGGGTGCTGCGGACGACCATGCATCCATGACACGACAGCACCCCGTAAGGATCCTGGCCGCCTCCGTGCTCGCCCTCGGGGGAGCCGCCGCCCTTGCCGGCTGCGGCGACGACGGGCCCTCCACCGAGGAGGCCACATCTGAGGTCTGCGGCGCACGCGACGACCTCGACGACACGCTGACGCAACTCAACCGGCTCGACCCCACCGACCTCCCCGAGCTCGCCGACGTTCGGGAGCAACTCGCCGACGACGTCGACGAGCTGAATAGCGCCGGCCAGGAGCTCGCCGAATCGCAATGGGACGACGTGGAGCAGGCGTGGGACGACTTCCGCGAGACGGTCGACGACTTCGACCAGGACACCAGCTTCCGCGAGGCCCGCGAGCAGCTGACGTCGGTCACCGACGAGCTCGGCAACGCCTGGGACGAGTTCGTCTCCAATGTCGACTGCTGAGAACCGCCGCGGCCGCACCCAAGTCGCTACGAGGGGGCCTAGGCTGGCCCCCTCGTGGCGACCACGCAGGTCAAGATCTCCGTTCCCGGCAACCATCTCATGGTCGACCTCCTCGGCCAGCGCGACGAGCTGTTGCGTGTCGTCGAGTCAGCGTTCGAGGGCGTCGAGATCCACGTCCGGGGCAACGAGATCGCCATCGAGGGCGACGAAGCCGACCGGGTGGGCCACCTGTTCGAGGAGCTGGTCCTGCTGCTCGAGCGGGGCCAGCGCCTGGAGCCGGCCAGCGTCGTGCGCACCATCGACATGGTGCGCGCCGACCAGCGTCCCTCCGAGGTGCTCACCGCCGAGGTGCTGCGCTCGTCGCGGGGCCGCACGGTGCGGCCCAAGTCGGCGGGCCAGAAGCGCTACGTCGATGCCATCCGCGACAACGTCATCACGTTCGGCATCGGGCCCGCCGGCACCGGCAAGTCGTGGCTGGCGGTCGCGATGGCGGTCCAGGCGCTGCAGGCCAAGCAGGTCGACCGCATCATCCTCACCCGCCCGGCCGTGGAGGCCGGCGAGCGCCTGGGGTTCCTGCCCGGCGACCTGGCCGCCAAGATCGATCCCTACCTGCGGCCGCTCTACGACGCGCTGTTCGACATGGTCGAGCCGGACGGCGCGCAACGGCTGATCGAGCGGGGCACGGTCGAGGTGGCGCCGCTGGCATTCATGCGGGGCCGCACGCTGAACGCCAGCTTCATAATCCTCGACGAGGCCCAGAACACGACCCCCGAGCAGATGAAGATGTTCCTGACCCGCATCGGGTTCGGGTCCAAGGTGGTGGTCACAGCCGACATGACGCAGGTCGACCTGCCGACCGGCCGCAGCGGCATGACCAACCTCGCCCGGATGCTGCGGGGCATCGACGGCCTCGAGTTCGTCGAGCTCACCTCGCGCGACGTCGTCCGGCACCGGATCGTGCAGGACATCGTCGACGCCTACGAGCGGGCCGACACGGGGGTCGGCATCGACCCCGGGACCGGCGGGGGCCAGCAACCCGACGGGCGCACATCGCCCGCCGCCTGATGGTGGCGCCGCCAGCGGGCGAGGTCCAGGTGTTCGGTGCGGACGAGCAGCGGGCGGCGCCCGTCGACGTCCCGCGCTGGGTGGAGCTGGCGCGGAACGTGCTCGAGGCCGAGGGCGTGAGCGGCGACGCCGAGCTGGCGCTGCTGTTCGTCGACGAGGCCACCATCACCGGGCTCAACCGGCGGTTCATGGACAGCGACGGCCCCACCGACGTGCTCGCGTTCCCGATCGACGACCCGGCCGCCACCCCGCCCGCCGAACCCGGGACGTCCGATCACGGGCCGCTGCTTCTGGGCGACGTGGTGGTGTGCCCGACCGTGGCCCAGCGCCAGGCCCCCGAGCACGCCGGGACGTACGACGACGAGCTCGCGCTGCTCGTCGTCCACGGCGTGCTGCACGTGCTCGGGCACGACCACGCCGAGGCCGACGAGGCGGCGCGCATGCAGGCCCGCGAGCGCGAGCTGCTCGACCGCTTCCACCGGAGGTGAGGGACCTGCCACCGCCTGCGCTCCTGGCCGCCGGCCTGTCGACGGGTGACCGCTGGATTCTGGTCGCGATCGCGGCGCTGCTGCTGGTCACCATGCTGCTGTCCGGGGCGGAGACGGGGCTGGCGCGGATGCCCAAGTCGCGGGCGCAGTCCCTCGCCGCCGAGGGGCGGCGCGGCGCCAACCGGCTGGTCGACCTCGTCGAGCGGCCCGACCAGTTCGTCAACCCCCTCCTGTTCGCGCTGCTCGTCTGCCAGCTGGCGCAGGCCACCCTGGTCGGCATCGTCGCCGACCGCCTGTGGGGCGTCGGCGGCGTAGCGGCCGCCATGGCCGTTGACATCGTCGTCGTGTTCGTGGTGGCGGCCTCCGCCCGCACGTGGGCGGTCCTCAACCCCGACCGGGCGGCGCTCGTCGTCGCTCGCCCCGTCGGCGCGCTGGCCCGGTTCCCCTTGCTACGACTGACGACCCGGGCGCTCATCGGCCTGACCAACGTGCTGCTCCCCGGCCGGGGCCTGAAGCAGGGTCCCTACGTGTCCGAGGAGGAGCTGCTCGCGGTGGCGGAGCTGGGCGTGGAGGAGGGCGTGATCGAGGAGCACGAGCGGGCCCTCATCGAGTCGATCATCGAGTTCGGCGACACCGTCGTGCGCGAGGTGATGGTGCCGCGGCCCGACATGGTGACGGTGGACCGGGAATTCCGGGTCGCCGACGTGATGGAGGTCGTGCTCCTAAACGGCTACAGCCGCCTGCCGGTATGCGGCGAGGGCATCGACGACGTGGTGGGCATCAGCTATGCCAAGGATCTCATGCGGGCCGAGCGTGACGGCCACGAGGACCGGCCGGTAGCCGAGCTGGTGCGGCCCGCCCGTTACGTGCCCGAGACCAAACGGGTGCCCGAGATGCTGCGGGAGATGCAGCGGGACAAGTTCCACATGGCGATCGTGGTGGACGAGTACGGGGGGACCGCCGGCCTGGTCACTCTGGAGGACATCATCGAGGAGCTGGTGGGCGAGATCGTCGACGAGTTCGACGTCGAGGACCCGCTGGTCGAGCCGCTGGCCGGTGGGGGCGTACGGGTCGATGCGCGCACGCCGCTGGACGAGGTCAACGACTTGCTGCACGCCGGGCTACCGGAGGGCGACTGGGACACCATCGGCGGGCTGCTCTATCACCACCTCGGGCACGTGCCCGTCGAGGGCGAGTCGGTGGTGGTCGACGGGTGGCAGCTCACGGCCCAGCGCATCCAGGGTCGGCGGATCGGCAGGGTGCGCATCACGCCCTCGGATGGTATGGAAGGTGCCGTGAGCACCCACCGAGCACCGCGCCCGCCGTCCTCCCCCGACACGACCGCCTCCCCGCCGCCGGGAGCGTGACGCCTTCCTGCGGCGGGCGCGGCGGCGACAGCGGGCAGATGGGCGGCATCGAGGCCATCCCGTTCGGCCTGCTCGTGTTCGTCGTCGGCACGCTTCTCGTCGCCAACGCCTGGGCCGTGATCGACGCGAAGTTGGCGGCCGACGCCGCCGCCCGACAGGCCACCCGCCACTTCGTCGAGGCCGACGTGCCGTCGGCCGACGACTTCGGCGACGCGGAGTCCGAGGCGCGCCTCGCCGGCTACGACGCCCTGGCCGCCCACGGTCGCGAGCGCTCCCGCTCGACCGTGGAGCTGACCGGCCTGGCGTCGGCCGACGGGCAGGCGGGGTTCACCCGCTGCGCCCGTGCCACCTTCACCGCCAGCTACGAGGTGCCGGTGCTGAGCCTGCCGTGGATCGGCGGCTTCGGCTCGGGGCTCGACGTGACGAGCACCCACACCGAGCTGATCGACCCCTACCGCGACGGCGTCCCCGGCAGCGCCGAGGCATGCTCATGAGGCGTTCCGACATGAGGCGGGACGATCATGGCAGTGCTCTCATGCTGATGCCGGCGGGCCTGCTGATCGTGCTGGTGCTCGCCTCGATCGCCGTCGACATGTCGCTCGTCCACCTGCGCAAGCGCCAGGCCTTCGAGCTGGCGGCGGCGGCCGCGAACGACGCCGCCGCCGCCGGGGCCGACCAGGGCCGGCTGCGCTCGGGCAGCTACGTCCTCGACCCCGACGCGACCCGCAGCGTGGTCGAGGAGGTGGTGGCCGCCAGCGAGCTGGCATCGGAGCTGGCGGGGCCGCCTCTCGTGACCGTGACGGACGACGGCGTGCGCGTCGAGCTGGCGGTGCAGGCCGACTACATCTTCGCTGGCGTGGTGCCCGGCGCCCCGGACGGCACGGTGGTCACGGCCAGCGCCACGGCCACGGCGCTGGCGGGTCCGGCGCCGTGATGCGATAAAGCCCTTGACATCTTTCAGTATTTTTCAGCATGCTCCGATCTATGAGCATGCACGTGAGGGTCGCGCTCGACGGCGAGGGCCCCATCGCGGTGAAAACCGCAACCGGCGACGACGACGTGGCTCGGCTCCGTCTCGAGGCCGAGCGCCTCGAGCGGGCCGCGCACCCGGGGCTCGTCGCCGTCCTGAGCGGGCCGCACGGTCACGGCGAGCCCGACACCGACGCCGACATGGAGCTGCGCACCCGCTTCGCCGGCGACCCGGTCTCCAACTGGACGGGCTCCGTCGCCAACGTCGCCGGCCTCGGCGCCGCCGTGGCCGCCACGCTGGCCGACCTCCACGACCTGAGCGTGGTGCACGGGCGCCTCGACAGCACGCACATCCTCGTGGACCACGATGGCCGTCCCCGGCTGTGCGGCCTGTCGCATCCCGGCGAGGCCGCGCCCGAGGACGACGTGGCGGCGCTTGGCCGGGTTCTGGCCGAGCTGCTGGAGCGGGTTCCCGCAGAGCGTCATCGCCCGTTCCCGTGGCTGCGGGGCGACGCCGCCGACCGGCGGGCCCTCGAGCAGGTGATCGCCCGGGCGATCGATCCCGTGCCCAGCCGGCGCCCGAGCGCCCGCCTGCTGGCGGGGTCGGTCCTCGGTGCCGTCCGTGACGCCGAGCTGCCCGCCGGCGATGCGGGCACCGTCGAGCCGCAATCTGCCTACGTACCGCCCGACGAGGAGCTGCTCGACCTCGTCTTCACCCACGAGCTGACCGACGAGGAGCGTTGGGCCCAGGCGTTCGGTGATGACCCGACCGAGCTCGACCGGGAGACCGGGGAATCCGACACCGAGCCGCTGTCCGCGTCCGATCCGACCTGGCCCTGGGACGAGGCGCCGACCGATGCGGCGCTCGCGCCCGCCGCGCCGGCTGGAGAAGGGGCTCGAAATGGGCACGGCTCCCGTCTCCGGATGGCAGCCAGTTCCGGCGCGCTGGCGGCCGTCGTAGTGGCGGCCGGCGCGGTCGTCGTCGGCGGCTGGGGCCGGCCGGGTTCGGCTGCCCATCCCGAGGACGGGCCGGCAACGGTGCCGGCTGCCGCGGGATGCCCGGCGGCCGCGGCTCCGGCCGCCGACGTCGACGGCGACGGGTGCCCCGAGGGGCTGGTGATCGACGGCGGCACCGTCTCGGCCGGCCCCGCCCGCTGGACGTTGGGCGAGCCGGGCGACGTCGTCGCCGTCGGCGACTGGGACTGCGACGGCCAGGCCACCCCGGCGCTGCTGCGCCCGGCGAGCGGCGACATCTTCGTGTTTCCCGCATGGGCCGGTGAGAGCGAGCCGGTGACGGTCGAGGCGCGCGATCGGCTCCCGGGCGCGGTGGACCTGCGCTCGGAACCGGCCGACGACGGCTGCGACGAGCTCGTGGTCGAGCTCGAATCCGGAGCCACGACGACCGTCGAGATCTCCCAATGATCCGGCCACCGTCACCGAGACCCCGCTGCCGCGGGGGACGAATGAGCCAGCGGTGGCGCCTGCTGGCATGGACCGCGGCCCTGGCACTCGGGCTGCGGGGACTGCACTCCCTCGGCGCCGGGCCGCTCGGCGTGCCGCTGACGTCTATGGACGACCTGTCGGCCTGGGTCGACGCCACGCGGCCAGACGCCATGGCGCTGGCGCTGGTGCGGCTCGCCGCGCTGGCCGGCGGCTGGTACCTGGCCGTGTGCACCCTGGTGCTGGCACTCACCCGACGGTTCGGCAGGCACCGGGTGGCGGCGGTCGTGGCCCGCGTGAGCCCGTCGATCCTGTGCCGCATCGTGTCGGGCGGCGGCGGCCTAGGCCTGGCGGCGGGCACCCTCCTCGGTGTCGTGCCATCGACGACCCTGGCTGCCGCCACCTTCCAACCGACCCCGGCTGCGGCCATCCCCGCCGACCCTGCCCCGGACCCCAGCCCCACCGCCACCATGACTCGACTGCCAGCGACCACCCCCGAGCCCACCCGTGCCAACCAGCAACCGGGGGCAACGCATGCGCTGGCCCCGGACTCGCCGCAGACGGCGACCATGACCCGGGACCCGGCACAGATACCTGCGAAGACAACGCACGCCGGAGCCGCGAGCCCACCCCCGACAGCCACCATGGCCCGAACTCCCGCCACACAGGCTCCTGCGCCGGCGACGGCGCCCTCCGTCGCACCGGCTCCGTCGCCCACCCAACCGAGCCGCGGCACCGGGTCGTCCACGTGGATCGTCGAGCCCGGGGATTCGTTCTGGTCGATCGCCGCGGAGATCGTGACCGTGTCACCCGGCGCCAGCGAGCCGGGCGACCGCCAGGTGCTCGGTTACTGGCGGCGGCTCATCGAGGCCAACCGCAGCCGCCTCCTGGACCCCGCAAACCCCGATCTCTTGGTGCCCGGCCAGGAGCTCGTCCTGCCCCACCCGACCCGCTGATCATCTGTGCTGCAGAGCGGTTGGTCACCAACCACCTTGCAACGCGGAACCGGGCAGCCAGCGGGCCGTCACGGCGTCCCAGCGCCGGTCGCGGTCGCCCCGAGTGGCGCCGTCGAGCGCCCGGCCCACAGCCTCGTCGAGGGCGGCCCCGTCCTCGCCGATCACCTCGTCGACCACGCCCAGCCCGAGCATGTCACCCGACGTGAGGCGCAGTCGGTCGGCGACCTCGGCGGCCTTGGTGACGTCCCGTTCCAGGATCGCGGCGGCGCCCTCCGGTGCGATCACCGAGAAGATGGCGTGCTCGCACATCAGCAGTCGGTCGGCGTAGCTGAGCGCCAGCGCACCCCCGCTGCCCCCCTCCCCCACGCACACCGACACAGTCGGGGTCGGACAGGCCGCGAACTCCGCCAGCGTCCGGGCGACCTCGAGCGCGATGCCGTCGACCTCGGCCGCTGGCGACGGGTCGGCGCCCGGGGTGTCGACCAGCGTGACCACCGGCAGCCCCAGGCGACCCGCCAACGCGACCGCCCGCCGGGCCAGGCGGAAGCCGGCCGGGGTCGGGCGCCCGGTCCCGCAGTAGCGGTCGGTCGCCACCACCACGCAGCGCCTGCCCGCGACCCGGGCCAACCCCACCCGCACTGTGGGATCGCCGCCGCGCAGCTCCACCCACGACGAGCACAGCCGGGCGGCCCGGTCGATGCCCGACGGACGTCCTGCCGCACGGGCCCGGAGCACCTCGCCCCAGGCGCCGCCCCCGCCCCCCGTGCCGCCGTCCCCGGCCGGTTTGGACCAAGCGGGAAGCGACCGGGTCGGGAGAGCGCGGTCGACCAGGCCGAGCGCGGCCTCCACCCACGACGCGACGTCGTCGGGGTCCAGCCGGGCGTCGACGAGCCCGTGGTCGTACACCGCCTCCGCCGTGTGGGATCCGGGTGGCAGGGCGATGCCGAGCGTCCCCTCGGCGACCCGTGGACCTGCGAACCCCACGACAGCGCCCGCGACCACCGCCCGGAGGTCGACCAGCGATGCGTACGACGCCAGCACGCCGCCAGTGGTGGGTGACCCGTACACGGCCAGCGACAGCAGGCCCGCCTGGGCATGGCGATGGGCGGCGCCGGCGGTCCGGGCCAGCTGGACCAGCGCCACCATGCCCTCCTGCAGCCGGGCGCCGCCGGTCCGGGTCAAGACGACCACGGGCAGGCGTAGCTCGCGAGCCCGGTCGTAGGCCCGCACCACCTTCTCGCCGGCGGCCGCGCCCATGGTTCCGCCCAACACCTCGAACCGACTCTCGATGAACGCGTAGTGCTCGGTGCGCCCGGTCCGGACCGCCTCACCCGTCTCGGCCATGGCCAGGCGCCGCTCGTCGTACCCGGGGAAGTCGAGGGGGTCGCCGGCGATCAGACCGGTGTCCCAGTCCTCGATGACGGGGTGGAACGGCATGGCCGAGTCTCCCGCACCTGCGCCCCGGTCAGCGAAGGCGCAGGGCTACCTCGTTGGCGAGCAACCGCCCCCGCACGGTCAGCACGGCCCGGTCGGCGTCGACGGCGACCAGGTCCTCCAACTCGTCCACCGGCAGCGCCTCGACGGGCACCCCGCTGCGGGTCCGCACCGCCAGCTGCAGCGCCTCGAGCCGCCTGGCGTCGGGTTCGAGCAGCTCACCCGCGGCTTCGGGCGAGCGCCCCTCGGCGACGAGCGCGATGTACCGCTCCGGCGTGTGGACGTTCCAGAACCGCCGCCCGTGCCGGTGGGAGTGTCCTGCGCATCCGAATGCCTGGTACGCGCCCATCGACCAGTAGAGCCGGTTGTGACGGCACTCGTGGCCCCGCCGCGCCCAGTTCGAGATCTCGTACCAGCCCAACCCGGCCGCCTCCAACGCCTCGGTAGCGGCCAGGTACTTCTCGGCCTGGTCGTCGTCGTCGGGATGACGGGACACGTCGGCCGCCAACGGGGTGCCCGGCTCGACCGTGAGGGCATAGGCGCTGACGTGGGGCGGGTCCAGTTCCAGGGCGGCGTCCAACGTCCGGCGCCAATCGTCGAGCGACTCCCCCGCCGCGCCGTAGATCAGGTCGAGGTTGAACGTCGCGATGCCCGCGCCGCGCACCGCCTCGACGGCCCGGCGCACGTTGGCCGGGTCGTGCGTGCGGCCCAGCGACCGCAACACTTGGTCGACCATCGACTGCACGCCCAGGCTGATCCGATTCACGTCCCCTCGCTCGACGTACACCTCCAGCAGCGCCGGCGTCACCGTGTCGGGATTGCACTCGATGGTCACCTCGCATCCGGGCGCCCGGGGCACCGCAGCGAGGACCGCCGCCAACTGTTCGGGCTCGACGAGCGAGGGCGTGCCGCCACCCACGAAGACGCTGGTGGCCGGCGGCATCCCGTCGGCCACGTGACGGTCGACGTCGCGGCGACAGGCGTCCAGGTAGGCGGACTGGAGGTGGTGCCGGTCCGTCCAGGTGGCGAACGCGCAGTAGTCGCACCGGGCCGCGCAGAACGGCACGTGCACGTAGACCCCGAATGGCGACCGCGCCGACGATTCGATGGGCGCGAGCCTAAGACCCGGGCTACCTGACGAGGCAGAGGCCCAGGCTGTCGAGGCGGGCCGGCACCTGATCCGGATGGCAATCGAAGATGCAGGCCACCGCCCGCAGGTCCTCGCGCCGGATCGTGAGCATGCGGCCGTTGTAATCGCCCCGCTGCACCTGGATCATGCGGAGGTAGCGAGTGAGCATCTCGCCCTCCTGTCCGCCGAGTTGTTCGACTGCGCCCAGGTCGATGGTGACGGGACGATCGTCGCGCCGGGCCGTGCGCAGGGAGCGCAGGTCGAGGACCTGCTCGTCCTCGCCGTTGGACCGACCACCCAACTCCTCGTCGCTCGGCAGCATCTGGTCAACAGGCACCCGATAGAACCGGGCGAGCCGCTGGAGCCGCGGCACGGAGATCGCTCTCTCGCCACGCTCGTAGGCTCCGAGCACCGATGCCTTGAACTCGTGCTCCGATGCCGCCTCGACGTCCTGAAGCGAGAGGTGCTTCTGGCGCCGGATCGAACGAAGCCGATTCCCCACCTTGATGGCGTAGCCGCTCTCGTGCTCAGCCTCGAGGTCGCTGTCCATGCTGTTCCTCCCCTTTTTTGCCGCTCCCCAGCGGAGCGACACCGCGCGGAACCTCTCGGTCCTCACGCGGTCCAGGCGGGCGCTAACTGTAAGGCACCGTGATCGGCCATGGACAATCACTGCCTGTCCAGCCACCCCCGCCTTTCGTGGCGAATCCGACATCGGACCACGGGATCACTTCACCATGTGGCCAAGGGGCCCTGATTGCGTCAGGACACCGGCTCGTAACGCAGTGAGGATCGCACCAGCCGTGATGGCCGCCGTCTCGGCCCGCAACACGTGGTCCCCCAACCGGAGGGTGGGCAGCCCCGACGCCCGTTCTCCGGGCGCCCACCCCCCCTCAGGGCCGATCAGCACCACCGGCCGGTCGAGCGTCGGCGGTGCCCCGCCGCGGTCTGCGAGCGCGGCACCTGGCAGGGCCGCCACCGACTCGAAGCTGGTCACCGACGCCACCTCGGGCAACCACGTGCGGCGGCATTGCATGGACGCCTGACGGGCGATGGTGCGCCACCGTTCGACGTGGCGCTCCGCACGTTCCGGTTGCCAGCGCACCACCGAGCGTTCGGCCACGAACGGCACGATGCGATCGACACCCAGCTCGGTCAGCTTCTGCACCGCCAGCTCGGGGCGCTCGCCCTTGACCAAGGCGAACGCCACCGTGATCGGAGGAGACGGTCGGCGGTCGGCGACGGTGGGCCCCGCGATAGCCAGGACGGGGGCGCCGCCGAGCCGGCATGCCCGCCACCGCCCGGCGCCGTCACCGGCCGTGACGTCGCTGTCCGGCGGCAGACGGAGCACACGGCTCAGGTGGTGGTGGTCGTCGTCCCCGAGCACCGGTTCCTCGAGGTTGGCGACGAACACGTGGGCGCGGGCCGTCACCGGGGTGACGCCGCTGTCCCCAGGTCCGCCGGCGCCGGACATCGACCCCTACTTGAAAGCCGACCGCAGCTTGGACAGCAGGCCGGCGGGCGGGGGCGCGACCTCGTCGCCCCGCAGCTCGGCCAGCTGGCGAACGAGCTCTTCCTCGTCCTCGGTCAGCTCGGTGGGCACCTCGACGACGACGTTGATCAGCAGGTCACCGCGTGCCCGGCGGTCGATGTGCGGGACGCCACGGCCTCTCAGCCGGAACGTGGTGCCCGACGCCGTGCCCCGGGGGATCTCCAGCTCCTCGGTGCCCTCCAGCGTCTCGAACGGGATGGTCGCGCCCAGGGCGGCCTGCGTGTAGGGCAGCTCCAGCACCGTGGTCAGGTCGGTTCCCTGGCGCTCGAAGCGGGGATGGAGCTTCACGCGCACGTGCACGTAGAGATCGCCGGACGCCCCGCCACGGGGCCCGACGGCGCCCCGCCCGGCCAGCCGGAGGGTCGAACCGTCGTCGACGCCGGCCACGATGTCGACCGTGTAGGTGCGCTCCTGGATGCGCCGACCCTCGCCCCGGCACACGGGGCATGGCGTGGGGATGAACTGGCCCGAGCCGCCGCACCGTGCGCACGGCGACGACGTGACCATCTGCCCGATGAACGACTGACGCACCCGCTGCACCTGCCCGGTGCCCCCGCACTCGTGGCAGGTCACCGCATGGGTGCCCTCGGCGGCGCCGGTGGCCTGGCAGGCGTCGCACAGCACCGCGGTCTTCACGGCGACCGGGTGCTGGCAGCCGAAGACCGCCTCCTCGAACTCGAGCTCGACCACCTGCTCGAGATCCTCGCCCCGCGGCGGGCCGGCCGGTCCCCGTCGCCGTCCCCCGAAGGGGCTCGACCCGAAGAACGCCTCGAACACGTCGCCGATGCCGCCACCGAAGCCGAAGGGATCGGCGCCCGAGACCCCCGATCCGTCCACGCCGGCGGGGCCGTAGGCGTCGTAGCGCCGGCGCTTCTCCGGATCGGACAGCACCTCGTAGGCGCGGGTGATCTCCTTGAACCGAGCTTCCGACTGCGCGTCGCCGTGGCCGGTATCGGGGTGGAGCTGGCGCGCCAGCCGCCGGTAGGCGCGCTTGATGTCCTCTTGCGTGGCGTCCCGGGAGACGCCGAGCAGCTCGTAGTAGTCCGTCGGCAAGGTCTAGCCCTCGGTCAGGCGATCGGAAAGGCGGTGGCCCACGACGGCGACGGCCGCCAGCGCCTGCGGGTAGTTCATGCGGGTGGGGCCCAGCACGCCGATCGTGCCGGCCCGCTCGCCCTCCACCTCGTAGGGCGACACCACCAGGGCGCACTCGGCCAGCGGTGCCATGCCGGTCTCGGTGCCGATGGCCACGTGCAGCCCCCGGTCGATGACGTCGCGGATGAGCGACACCACGACGTACTGCTGCTCGAGGATGCCCAGCACCTCACGCACGGTCTCGATGGCGTCGAAGGCCTGCGCCATGCGGGCGGCACCGCCCACGTAGACGTGCTCGGGCTCGTCGGCGGGCGGGTTGCGCAGGGCGTCGATCGCCCGCCCCACCAGGGCGTCGGTGGGGGCGTCGCCCGTGTGCGGAACGACCCGCAGCGCCTCGCGGGGCGCGCCGGAGAGGTGGGCGGCCAGGTGGGCGCTCGCCGCCGCCACGCGCTCGTCGCCGGCGCCCGCGGGCAGCTCGACCGTGTGCTTCTCCACCGAACCGTCGCTCAGCACGGCGACGAGCACGGCCGAGGTCGACGTGAGGGCGACGAGCTGGACCGAGCGCAGTCTGGTCTCGACGGGTGTCGGCGCCACCACCACGCTGGTGAGGTTGGTGAGGTCGGACAGCAGCCGGCTCGTCTCCGACAGCATCTGCTCGACCTCGCCGTGGGCGCGGGCGAAGAAGACCCGCACCTCCTCGGCCGACCTCGTGGCCAGGCGGGCGGGTCGGCGCAGGTGGTCGACGAAGAACCGGTAGCCCTTCTCGGTCGGCACCCGGCCCGCAGACGTGTGGGGCTGGCGCAGGAAGCCGTCGATCTCGAGCGCCGCCATCTCGTTGCGCACCGTGGCCGACGACACGTCGACCCCCGGCGCCTGCGCGACGTGACCCGAGCCGACCGGCTGGCCGGTCTCGATGTACTCCTCCACGACCGCCCGGAGGATCGCCGCTTTGCGCTCGTCCAACATCTGGCAGTCGAGTGTACCGAGTGCTAACTCCCGGGAACCGGTTGGCGTCGCACCTAGTGAGGGTCGATCCCGCCGGTCGCTCGCGATGCGACGAATCCCAGTCGACGTTGCGTGCATCACCCGCGGAATCGACCCTCAGTCCTCCAGCTTGAGGGCGCTGATGAAGGCCTCCTGGGGGACCTCGACGCGGCCGATCGACTTCATCCGCTTCTTGCCCTCCTTCTGCCGCTCCAGCAGCTTGCGCTTGCGGGTGATGTCCCCGCCGTAGCACTTGGCGAGCACGTCCTTGCGCTTGGCCTTGACGGTCTCCCGGGAGATGATGCGACCGCCGATGGCCGCCTGGATGGGCACGTCGAACAGCTGGCGGGGGATCAGCTCGCGCAGCTTCTCGGCCATGCGGCGGCCGTAGTCGTAGGCCTTGTCCCGATGGAGGATGGCGCTGAAGGCGTCGGCGGCCACGCCGTTGAGCAGCACGTCGACCCGGACCAGATCGGATCGGTCGTAGCCCGCCGGCTCGTAGTCGAGGCTGGCGTAGCCCTGCGTGCGCGACTTGAGCTGGTCGAAGAAGTCGCGCACCACCTCGGCCAGCGGCAGCCGGTACACCAGCTCCATGCGCTCGGGCGACAGGTACTCCAGCTTGGACATCTCGCCCCGGCGCTGCTGGCACAGCTCCATCAGCGTGCCCGTGTAGTCGGTGGGAGTGAGGATGGTGCAGGTGAGGAACGGCTCCTCGATGTGGTCGATCTCGCTCGCTGGGGGCATCGCGGACGGGTTGTCGACCTCGACCACGGACCCGTCGGCGCGGTGCACCCGGTACGCCACCGACGGTGCGGTGGCGATGAGGCTGAGGTCGAACTCGCGCTCGAGCCGCTCCCGGATGATCTCCATGTGCAGCAGGCCCAGGAACCCGCAACGGAAGCCGAAGCCGAGGGCCCCCGATGTCTCCGGCTCGTAGGTGAAGCTGGCGTCGTTGAGCCGCAGCTTCTCGAGCGAGTCCCGCAGGTCGGAGAACTGGTCGCCGTCGATCGGGTACAGCCCGCAGAACACCATGGGCTTGGGGTCCCGGTAGCCGGCGAGGGCCTCGGCCGCGGGGTGGGCCGTCTCGGTGACGGTCTCGCCCGAGCGGGCCTCGGCCACGTCCTTGATGCCGGCGATGAGGTAGCCGGTCTCGCCGGGCCCCAGCGCGGCCAGGGGCACGTTGGCCGGCGTGCGGACGCCCACCTCGTCGGCGTCGTGGACGACGCCGGCCTGCATGAACCGCAGGCGGCTGCCGGTCTTGAGGTTGCCGTTGACCACCCGGACCGACGAGACGACGCCCCGATAGGGGTCGTAGTGGGAGTCGAAGATGAGCGCCTGGAGCGGGGCGTCCGGGTCGCCGGTGGGCGGCGGCACCCGCTCGATGACGGCGTCGAGCAGCTCGGGCACGCCCTCGCCCGTCTTGGCGCTGATGCGCAGGATCTCGTCGGCGGGAATGCCGAGCACCTTCTCGATCTCGGCGGCGTAGCGGTCGGGATCGGCCGCCGGCAGGTCGATCTTGTTGAGGGCGGCGACGATCTCGAGGTCGTGCTCCAGGGCCTGGTAGCAGTTCGCCAGGGTCTGCGCCTCGATGCCCTGGGCGGCGTCGACCAGCAGTATCACGCCCTCGCACGCCGTCAGCGAGCGAGAGACCTCGTAGCCGAAGTCGACGTGGCCGGGCGTGTCGATCAGGTCGATGACGTGGTCGCGGTAGCCGAGCCGTACCGACTGCAGCTTGATCGTGATGCCCCGCTCCCGCTCGAGGTCCATCGAGTCGAGGTACTGGTCCCGCATGTCGCGGGGGTCGACGGCGCCGCACAGCTCGAGCAGGCGGTCGGCCAGCGTCGACTTGCCGTGGTCGATGTGGGCGATGATCGACGCGTTGCGGATGCGGGAAAGATCCATAGGCAGCTCCTGAGGGCAGGCGACAGCCTGCCCGTGGCCTGAGCGGCCCGCTGCGAAGCAGCAAGAGCGGGGAACATGTCTAGCGTACCGGCGGGGGGTGGGCGCTCCGGAGGTGACAATTGCCGGGCCCCGCCGCTAGCCTGTCCCGGCTATTTCACTTGACTGAGGCCGAGCGAGCAGCGAGGCCGTGGCCGGAGCGGCCCGCCGCCGGAGGCGGCAAGAGCGGGAAGCACAGGAACGCAGGCCGCAGCCGCGTGAGTTCTCAGACAGTCCTCGAAGGAGCAGTCCCGCCCGTGGCGAACATCAAGAGCCAGATCAAGCGCAACCGCCAGAACCTCGTGCGCCACGAGCGCAACAAGGCGGTGCGCTCCGAGCTCAAGACCCGCGTCAAGGCCGCCGTCGTCGCTGCTGAGGACGGTGACGAAGACGCCGAGGCCAAGCTGCGGCTAGCCGTCAAGCGGATCGACTCGGCGGCCGCCAAGGGCGTCATCCACAAGAACCAGGCGGCGCGGCGCAAGGCCCGCCTCCGGGCCAGGGTCAGCCAGGCTTCCGGGACCACGAGCGAGGCAACCGAGGCCGACGAGGCCACCGAGGCCTGATCCCTCTCCTTCTGTCAGAACTCACTCGCCATATCGCGGGTGAGCGCTGACAGAAGCATCGGCTAGCGAGCCAAGCGCGCCAGCCGGGCCACCAGGACCTCGAGCACCAGGTCCTCGGGCCACGCCTTGCCACCTCTGAGGTCGAGGTCGGCGGCCGCGATCAGCGAGATCGCCTCGACGATCCGGTCGTGACCGAGCCGGCGGGCCTGCGCCAGCGCCTTGCGGGCCGGAAACGTCGATCCCCGGAGCCCGAGCAGCGTCGCCGCATCCTTCTCCCCCCGCACGTCGGCCCCGTCGAGCTGCAGCATGCGCGCGTAGTGACCGTGCAGCGTGGCCATCACCACCAGGGGATGCCGGCCACCGCCGTCCAGCATCCGCCGCAGCTTGGCGAGCGCCTTGGCGATGTCGCCCCGGTCCAGGGGGTCGGTGAGCTCCCACGGGGGTACGCCGCCGCCCTCGCCGAGGAGCGGCTCGATGTCCTCGACCCCCAGGCGAGCAGCCTCGCCGAACGCCCCGACCAGCGTGCCGATCAGCCCCACCAGCCGCTGGGGGTCGTCGCCCAGCCAGGCCACCAGGCGGTCGGTGCCCGCCCGGTCGAGCTTCAGCCCGGCCGCGGCCAGCTGCTCGTCGACCCAGGCCGCGACCTTGCGACCCGGGCTTGTGTCGACCTGCTCCCCACCACAGCCTTTGACGGCGTCGATCAACGACTTGGGCACGCGGCCCTGTGCCCACACGAGCACCAACGACGTCGTCGGCAGCGGGTCGTCCAGGTAGGCGACCAGCGGCGCCACCTGCTCCGCCCGGGTGAAGACTTCGAGGTCGCGTCCGACCACGATGCGGCGCTCGGTCAGGAAGGGCGGCGTCTGGGCGGCCTGGACCAGGGGTGCGATGGTCGGCTCCGAGGCGTCCGACGGTTGGAAGCGGTCGCGGCCGATTTCCTCGACCGCCAGCCCGGGGTCGACGTCGCCCAGGAGCCGGTGGATGAGCTCCCGGGCGGCGTCCCGAAGGATCACGTCGTCGTCGCCACGGACCAGGTACACCGGGGCGTCGAGGCGCACGGCCGTCACGGCCCGGCCCCCCGTTCGCACGGGTCGCGGAGGTCGGACGGGTCGCGTCGCGCGGCCAGCAGCGCCGCGACGGTTTCCACCACGCGGCGCGTCCGCCGCACGTCGGTCGTGCACACCAGCCGGCACCCCGAGGGGATGGCGGCCGACTCGACCGCCAGCGCTTCCGTGGGCGGGAGGCCGGACGTGTCGACGGCCAGCGGCATGTGACCGTCCGCTGCCAGGGATCGGGCTCCGTCGATCGCGTCGAGGTCCTCGACCAGCAGCGCCGCCGTCCACCCCGCCTCGGCCGCCGCAGCGGCGAGACCGACCGGGACCAGCACCAGCGCCGCCCCGGCCCGCAACGCCGCTTCCGCCGCCTCCCGCGACGACACCCTGACGGCGACGGGGACGCCACCGCCGCGGGCCGCAGGACCGACCAGTTGGGGCGACAGCGACGCCACGGCCAGGTCGGCGCCCGCATGAGCGGCGGCCCGGACCGTGGCGAGCACCTCGCTCTCCCGCCCGAACCGGGGCGCGGGCACCGTCGCCGCCACCAGGGCCCGCCACCGCAAGTCGAACGTCGACTCACCCAACTGCAGGGTCAGCTCGACGCGCGGCACGGGCGGCAACGCGGAGTCGATCACTGCTGGGAACCTACTGGCCGGCCCGAGGCGGTGACCGCGCCGATTCGGGCGACCGCTCGCGGACGTCGATGAGCACCTCGAGCCGCTCGCGGGAGCTGGCGGTAACGGTCAAGCGCAGGCCGCCCAGTTCGACCACGGTGCCCGCCGGCGGCACGGCGATGGAGCCCAGGCCGTCTTCTCGGGGCCCGGTCGAGTCCGAATCCTCGGGCCCGAGGACCACGACGCTCGGCCAGCGACGGCGCAGCGTCGTGGCGACGTCCGCTGCACCCTGGGCCGCCGTCCCGAGGACGACGACATCGACCCGGGCCACGCCACGATCCCGCAACCCGCCCAGCACCGCCTCTTCCCGCGCGCGTCCGTCGACGATCAGCGCCGCTGCTCCCCCGGCCTGCCACAGGGTGGCCCCGGCGCCGAGGGCTTGGCCGTCGATGACCGCCGGTCCGCCGCTGGCCGCAGCGGCGTGCACCAGGACCACGACGGCCACGAGCCCGGCGAACCCCTGCGCAACCGACGCACGGCGTGCCCAGCGCCGGGCCGCCACCGCGGTGACGACCCCGGCTGCGAGCCAGGCGACGTGGCTCGCATGCAGCTCGCCCAGGGGCCAGCGGGCGGCGGCGGTGGCTACTCCGTCGATCCAGGCCAGCAGCACCCGGGTGGGAACGTGCACCGCCGTCGCCACGGTGTCGCCGGCCAACCCCGCAGCCAGACCGCCCGTGAGTCCCCACACCATGACGGGGCCGGCCGCCGGCACTGCCAGCAGGTTGGCCGGCAACGACGCCACCGGCACGGCCCCGAAGCTGGCCACCAGCAGGGGCGCCACCGCCAGCTGGGCGGCCAGGGTCACGGACAGCGGGGCCGCCAGCCGGCGGGGTCCTGGCAGCACCGGGTGGAGCCGGGCCGCCCCCACCACGATCCCGGCGGCGCCGGCCACCGACAGCCGGAAGCCCAACGAAGTCGCCAGCAACGGATCGATCAGCAGGATGCCGGTGACACCCAGCGCCAGCACCCGCAGCGTCGACGCCGGCCGGCCGAGCGCCGCGCCGGTCGCGGCCACCGCGGCCATGGCGGTCGCCCGGAGAACCGACGGCTCGAACCGCGTGACCAACGCGAACGCCCCCAACACGCCCAGCGTCGCCACCAGCCGGGGACCGAAGCGGAGGCGCGACAACGCTGGCGCCACCAGCACCATGACGAAGGCAACGTTCTGGCCGGACACGGCCAAGATGTGCGTCAGCCCCGCCGCCCGGAAGGCATCGGTCATGTCGGCCGGTTGGTCGCGGTCGTCGCCCAGAGTCAGGCCGGCGAGCAGGCTGGCGTGGCGGTCGGACAGCACCTCGGCGCCCCGGGCCAGGGTGCGGCGCAGCCCGTTGGCCAGGCGAGTCACGCCGTCGCCGGGCTGCCAGCCCGCGACCGCGTCCACGTCGAGGCGCCCGGCCAGGTGGCGGTAGCGCAGCCCGGACTCGATGGGACCCGGGGGCTTCACGTCCCCCACGACCAGCACCCGCTCGCCGGCCAGGCGGTCGTCGAGGGTGGCGGCCGGCGCCAATCGGGCGTGGGCCCGCAACCGCCGCCCGCCCAGTCTCACGTCCACGCTCACCCCGCCCCGGCCGTCGGGGACCGGGTCGCCGACGAGCGTCACCTCGGTGGTGACGGGGCCGGTGTCGAGCGGCGCTGCCAGCCCGTCCAGCGATCGTTGTCCCAGGGATCCCGCCAGCAACGCCGTCGCCAGGCACACCACGGCCGACCGCCGCAGCGCCAGGGCCACGGCGACGACCGCCAGCGCCAGTCCCAGGGGGGCACCGGGCATGTGGCCGTCGGCCACCACCAGCGAGCCGACGAACGTGGCCAGGGCCACCACGACCACCCAACGGTCGGACACCTCGGCGGTCCCTCAGACCGTGACGAGGTCGCGCAGCTGCTCGAGCTTCGCCTCGCCGATCCCGCGTACGTCGAGCAGCTGGTCCACCGACGTGAACGGCCCGTTCTGGTCGCGGTGGGCGATGATCGCCGCCGCCGTCGACGGGCCCACCCCCGGCAGCGTGTCGAGCTGCTCCGCGGTGGCCGTGTTGAGGTTGACCAGACTGCCGGGCGCGTCGCCAGCGACTCCGGACGGACCGGCTCCCGGCGGCCCACCGGCTCCGGCGACGAGCGGGGGCTGCTCCCCCGGTTTGGGCACGTAGACCTGCTGGCCGTCCATCAGCAACGCGGCGAGGTTCAACCGGGGGAGGTCGGCGTCGGGGAGCGCGCCTCCGGCCGCATCGACCGCGTCGATGACGCGGCTGCCGATGGGCAGGCGTTGGACGCCTGGGGACGCCACAGCGCCGGCGACGTGGACGACGACCTCGGTGGCGGCGGTCGTCGAGGTGACCACCTCGTCGCTGCTCGGGGCCGGGGTGGCGCCGTCCGCCAAGTCGTCGGCCGCCGATTGCCCCGACCCGGGCTCGGATCCAGCGAACGGCAGCCGCATCTCGGCCGGAGGTGCGGGCGGGGCGAGCAGCCGCCAACCCAGGACGCCGACGCAGGCCAGGGCCACCGCTCCAACCACCAGTCGCCGGGGCGACAGGTCCAACGACTCGGCCAGGTCGGACAGGTGGTCGCGCCAGGTGCGCGGCGGCAGCGGTCGGGGGAGCTCGGGAGAGGGGACGGACATGGCAACCCTCCGGGCGCGCAGGGACGTCGGGAGGGGAAGTCCGAAGCCCGAAGGCTAGCCGCTTCGAAGAGCCGCCCAGCGTCCCTCGATGGGTGCCCGGCGGGCGAGCCACTCCGCCTCGATCTCGAGGGGGATGCGGCGGTAGGCCGCCCGATGGCCGTAGCCCCGGGCGCGCCAGCGTACGTAGGCGCCCAAGTAGCGCCGCAGGAAACCGAGCACGCCGTACCTACGCCATTGGCGCACGTGCACCAGCTCGTGGCGCAGCAGCCGGGCGTTGCCGACCGCGCGAGGACGCATGAGGATCAGGGGACCCAGCGTGGTCGCGGCCGCCCCCGGCGCGGCCGGTCCGACCAGGATCCAGTAACCGTCGTGCCGCTCCAGCCGCACCGGGACCCCGGGCTAGAACAGGCGGGCGGTGAGGCGCTTGCGGTAGTCGGCGGTCCGGGGGTCGTCGGACCCCAGCACCTCGAGCAGGTCGACGTAGCGCTGCCGGGCGGCCTCGTCGGCCTTGACCTGGTCGAGCAGCGCCTCGAGCTCGGTGGTGATCTCGTCGGTCGAGGTCTCGTCGCCGCCCGTGCGCACCAGTGCCGCCACCCGGCGGGTCTCGGGTGACTCGGGGATGCGCCCCAGCAGCGCCAGCGCCTCGTCCGTGTCGCCGTCCTTCCGGCGCCGGGCCAGCAGCTCGGCCAACGCCACGATGGCGCCAGGATGATCGGGCTGGCGGTCGAGCGCCTGGCGCAGCGACGGCTCGTCGCCGGCCGCCACCAGCTTCTCGACCTCCTCCTCGGTCTCGCTGGGCAGCAGCCGATCCACGAACTCGCGCACGGCCGGCTCACCCTGAGCGCCGACGAAGCCGTCGACCACCTTCGCGCCGTTCACCGCGTAGACCGCGGGGATGCCCTGCACGCGGAACGCCGCCGACACCTGGGGGTTCTCGTCGACGTTGACCTTCGCCAGCACCACCTTGCCGCCGGTCTCGCCGACGACCTTCTCGAGGATCGGGCCGAGCTGACGGCAGGGGCCGCACCAAGGCGCCCACAGGTCGACAACGACCGGCGTCGTCTGGGACCGGTCGAGTACCTCGGTCTGGAACGTGGCATCGGTGACGTCGATAGGCATCCGCGCCAGGCTATCGACGTCATGGACTCGTCCCGACGGCCGGTGCGCGAGCCGGACGCAACGGTCCCGTCACGCCAGGGTGCCACTACGGTGAACCTCCAATGGCCGACACGTCCGCGATCGAGACCAGCGAGGTGCCCGAGGGCATCGACCCCGACGGGGTCACCGCGTGGTTCGAGTCCCACGCACCCGAGGTCGAGCCGCCGCTGCGCTTCGCACTCATCGCCGGCGGCCGCTCCAACCTCACCTACCGGGTCACCGACACCGGCGGTCGGTCGTGGGTGCTGCGCCGGCCGCCGCTCGGCCAGGTGCTGGCCACGGCCCACGACATGGGCCGGGAGCACCGCATCATCTCGGCCCTGGCGCCCACCGACGTGCCCGTGGCGCCCACGATCGGCCTCTGCACCGACGACACCGTCAACGGGGCGCCTTTCTACGTCATGGGCTACGTGGATGGGCTGGTCGTGCGCGACCGCGCCGGCGCCGAGCGGCTGGGCACCGACCAGCGCCGCCACGCCGGTCGGCAGCTCGCCGACGTGCTCGCCCGCATCCACGCCGTCGACCCGGACGCGGTCGGGCTCGGCGAGCTGGGCCGCCGCGAGGGCTACATCGAGCGGCAGCTGCGGCGCTGGTACGGCCAGTGGCAGAGCTCCAAGACCCGGGACTTGCCTGTCGTCGACGAAGTCCACGACGCCCTCGCTGCCCGGGTGCCCCAGCAGGGAGCGGCGACGATCGTCCACGGCGACTACCGCTTGGACAACTGCCTGCTCGAACCCGACGGCGCGATCGCCGCAGTGCTCGACTGGGAGCTGTGCACGCTCGGTGACCCCTTGGCCGACGTGGGCCTGCTGCTCGTCTACTGGACCGAGCCCGGCGACGCCCACCCGGCGCTGCTGGACTCCCCCACCCTGGCCGAGGGCTTCCCCACCCGGGCGCAGCTCATGGACCGCTACGCCGCCGCCTCCGGCCGCGATGTGAGCGCCGTCGATTACTACGTCGCGTTCGGCTACTGGAAGTTGGCCTGCATCCTCGAGGGGGTCTACGCCCGCTACCGCGGCGGGGCCATGGGAGCGGCGTCGGGATTCGAGGGCTTCTCCGGCCAGGTCGAGCTGCTGGCCGAGGCCGCCCGGGCCGCGCTGGCGCGGCTGGACTAGGGACAAGGGGCGGCGCCGGTGAGCGAGCGAAGCGAGCGAACCAGACAACGCAGGCCTGGGCGCGAAGCGCCCCGGCTCACAGCGACGCCTCTGCAGGAGGCGCAGCCATGAGCCTGTACGAGCTGATCGAGCAACCCGATCTCGACGATCCCGTCTTGGTGCTGGCCGTGGAGGGCTGGATCGACGCCGGCTTGGGCGCGGCCACCGCCGCCGAGGTGCTGTCCGACCAGCTCGACACGATCACGGTCGCCCGCTTCTCCACCGACGAGCTGCTGGACTACCGCGCCCGGCGGCCCATCGCTCATCTCGAGAACGGGGTGATGCGGGGGCTCACCTGGCCGTCGCTGGAGCTGCGAGCCGCCGCCGACCTGGAGGGCAAGGAGCTGCTGTTGCTGGTGGGCGCCGAGCCCGACCGGCTGTGGCAGCAGTTCACCGACGAGGTCGTCGGCCTGGCGCTCGACTTCGGCGCGCGCATGTGCGTGGGGCTGGGCGCTTACCCGTTCGCCTCCCCCCACACCCGCACGCCCCGGGTCGCCTGTACCGCGTCGACGCCGTCCCTGGCGGAGGGAGGGTTCCTGCGAGCGTCGCTCGACTTCCCGGGCGGCATCCAGGCCGCGGTCGAGCAGGCGTGCCACGACCGGGGCATCGCGTCGCTCGGCCTGTGGGCGCAGATCCCGCACTACCTGCCGCCCGCCATGCCGTTCCCCGCCGGCAGCGTGGCTCTCATAGAGGCGCTGGCCCGGGTTGGCGAGCTGTCGCTGCCGTTCGGGGACCTGCCGGCGCGCGCCGACGCCACCCGCAGCCGGCTGGACGAGCTCATCGCCGGCAATCCGGAGCACGTCGCCATGCTCCGCCAGCTCGAGGCCGCTTACGAGCAGGCCGAGGCGCCGCAGTCGTTCGCGCCGGAGGACCTGCCGACCGGCGACGAGCTGGCCGCCGAGCTCGAGCAGTTCCTGCGGGACCAGAGGGGCGACGCATAGGCCCTCCCGATTACGGTCACGCCTCATGAAGGTCGACGGAGGGATCTGGGGCGGGCTGGACAACGCAGGCAAGGCGGCGGCCCAGCAGGAGGCCCGCGGCTACGACGGCATCTGGGTCCCGGAGACCAGCCACGACCCGTTCCTGCCCCTGCTGCTGGCGGCCGAGCACACCGAGCGGCTCGACCTGGGCACCGGCATCGTGGTGGCGTTCGCCCGCAATCCCATGACCCTGGCCCAGGTTTCCTGGGACCTGCAGGCAGCCTCGCAGGGGAGGTTCATCCTCGGCCTCGGCAGCCAGATCAAGGCCCACATCACCCGGCGGTTCTCGATGCCTTGGTCCCACCCGGCACCCCGGATGCGGGAGATGATCCTCGCCATCCGCGCCATCTGGGACTGCTGGAACCAGGGCACCAAGCTCGACTTCCAGGGCGACTTCTACAGCCACACGCTGATGACCCCGTTCTTCAACCCGGGGCCGAACCCCCATGGCGACGCCCGCATCTTCCTCGCCGGAGTGGGCGAGCTGATGACCCAGGTGGCGGGTGAGGTGGCCGACGGCTTCCTGTGCCACGCCTTCACCACCCGGCAGTACCTCGACGGGGTCACCCTGCCCAGCCTGGCCAAGGGGCGGGCCAAGGCGGGCAAGACCATGGACGACTTCGAGCTCGCGGGACCGATGTTCGTGGTCACCGGCCGAGACGAGGCCGAGATGGCCGAGGCTGCCAAAGGCGTGAAGGGCCAGATCGCGTTCTACGGCTCGACCCCGGCCTACCGCCCCGTGCTCGAGCTGCACGGGTGGGGAGACCTCCAGGACGAGCTCAACCGGCTCTCCAAGGAGGGCCGCTGGGCGGAGATGGGCGAGCTGATCGACGACGACATGCTGGCGACGTTCGCCGTGGTGGCGCCGCTCGACCAGGTGGCCGCCGCCCTCGACGGGCGTTGGGGCGACGTGCTCCACCGCATCAGCTTCTACGCCCCGTACGACACCGACGGCACCCAGTGGGACGCTGTGATCGCCCAGCTAAAGGCGGCCTGACCACGAGCCGGCGTTCGTTTGTGCCGGAACCCGGCGCCTGGGAACGCCGGTTCGCGACTCACGCAGCGGTGTTGATGGGCTCCAGGCGTCCGGCCAGGTAGTAGCGCTTGCACAGCGAGCGCTGGAGCTTGCCGGAGCTGGTCTTCGGCAGCGTGCCCGGTGCCACCAGCACGATGTCCTTGGGCGGGACGCCGGCGACGTCGAGGACCCGCTCGTGCACCAGCCGCCGCAGCGCGGCCAGGTCGTCGTCGGCGGTCTTGGACTCGGCCACCACCACCAGCGACTCGCGGCCCCGGTCGCCCGCGACCCCGAGGGCGATGACGTTGCCCGCCCGCACGCCCTCGAGCTGGCCGACCGACCGCTCGACGTCCTCGGGGAACAGGTTGCGGCCGCCGACGATGATCACGTCCTTGATGCGGCCGCACATCACCAGCTGGCCGTCGAGCAGGTAGGCGAGGTCGCCGGTGCGGAGCCAGCCGTCGTGGAACAGCTCGGCGTTCGCGTCGGGCCGCTTGTAGTACCCGGGCGTGACCGACGTGCCGCGGATCTCCAGCTCGCCCACCTCGCGCTCGCGCAGCGGTGCCCCGGTGTCGGGATCGACGATGCGGATCTCCAGCCCCGGCACCGGTCGGCCCAGCAGCGGCAGCCGGCGGCTGCCCTCGGTGCCCGGCTCCACGGGCGCCGCGTAGCGCTCGGTCTCCAGCACCCGCCGGTCGACGCAGTCGGTCGTCATGCCCGACAGCGGGGCAGGGAAGGTGCCGCCGATGGCCACCTCCGCCATGCCGAAGGCGGGGCACACGGCCTCGGGTCGCAGGCCGTGGCGCCGTCCGGCGGCGACGAAGGCCTCCACCTGATCGGGGTCGATGGGCTCGGCACCGTTGAGCGCCACCCGCAGGCGTGACAGGTCGAGCGGCTCGCTGCGATCGAGCGCCTGGGTGGCGAGCACCCAGGAGAAGTTGGGGCCGGCCGTGGCGGTGCCGCCGTAGGTCGACATCCACTCCATCCAGCGGGCAGGCCGGGCTGTGAAGTCCTGTGGGGCACCGAGCACCAGCGCCGTCCCGGTGGACATCGGCAGCGTCAACAGCCCGACCAATCCCATGTCGTGGTAGAGCGGCAGCCACGACACCAGCACGTCGTCGTCCGGATCGAGCGTCGCCGCCTCGGCCACCGCGTCGAGGTTGGCGCACAGCACCCGGTCCGGGAGCATGACCCCCTTGGGGTCGGACGTCGATCCGCTGGTGAACTGCAGGATCGCCAAGCGCTGCGGGTCGTCGGCCGGGCGGACCCAAGCGGCCGCGGCACCCGCGGCCAGCTCGTCGATTCCCAGCAGGGGCGGATCTCCTGCCTCGGGCGCCACGAAGGCGGCCAGCTCGGGATCGGCCACCAGGAGGCGGGCATCGGCGTCGCGCATGCGCTGCCGGGTCTGCGACACGAACTCGTCGATCGACGACAGCCGCATCGGCAGCGGCAGCACCACGATGGTGGCGCCGGCCAGCCACGTGGCCTGGATGGCCGTGACCAACGACCGGGTGGTGGGCGAGAGCAGGGCCACGTGGTCGCCGGGCCGCACGCCGTGGGCCTGCAGCGCCGCCGCGTAGGCCTTGGCCTGCTCGTGCAGCTCGCCCCAGGTCACGACGTCCTCGGCGCCCCCGACGACGAACGTGATGCTGGCGTCACGCACCGCGGCGCGCTCGATGCGGCGGAGCAAGCAAGGCATTACCGGCTCCGACTCCCCCGCCCGAGGGGGAGTTACACATGCCGTGGAAGCAGTTCACCCAGCGTTTTCGCTTCTGACCCTCATCACCTGGGCCGGTACCCTTCGCAGCCATGGCCGAAGCGTCCCCGCCGTCGTCACCGCCCCCGGATCACCCCCCGCACCGCTACACGGCCGCGCTCGCGGGGCGCATCGAGACGGGCTGGCAGGAACGGTGGGAACGCGAGGGCACGTTCTACGCTCCCAACCCGGTCGGCGACCTGAGCGAGGGGTTCGACAAGGTCGCGGACCTGCCCAAGCTGTACGTGCTGGACATGTTCCCCTACCCCAGCGGCGCCGGGCTCCACGTGGGACATCCGCTGGGTTACATCGGCACCGACGTCTACGCCCGTTACCAGCGGATGACCGGGCACAACGTCATCCACACCATGGGCTACGACGCCTTCGGCCTGCCCGCCGAGCAGTACGCGGTACAGACCGGCCAGCACCCCCGGGCGACCACCGAGGCCAACATCGCCACCATGCGCCGGCAGCTCCGGCGGCTGGGCTTGGGCCACGACTCGCGGCGCTCGATCGCCACCATGGACGAGGGCTATTACCGCTGGACCCAGTGGATCTTCCTGCAGATCTTCCACTCGTGGTACGACACCGACGCCGATCGGGCCCGGCCCATCGACGACCTCGTCGCTGAGCTGGACGCCGGCACCCGCCAGCCGGGCGAGGGCACCAACCCCACCGGCAAGCCCTGGTCCGAGCTGACGCCCACAGAGCGGCGCGTGGTGGTGGACAACCACCGCCTGGCCTACGTGCACGAGGCGCCGGTCAACTGGTGCCCCGGGCTGGGCACGGTGCTGTCCAACGAGGAGGTGACCTCCGAGGGGCGCAGCGAGCGCGGCAACTTCCCCGTCTTCCGCCGCCCGCTGCGGCAGTGGATGCTGCGCATCACCTCGTACGCCGAGCGACTGCTGCGCGACCTGGACGGGCTGGACTGGCCCGAGCCGATCAAGCTCATGCAGCGCAACTGGATCGGGCGGTCGGAAGGAGCGAACATCACGTTCCCGATCGCCGGCGACGCCGCCGGTGCCGCCGGTCCCGGCATCGAGGTGTTCACCACCCGACCGGACACGTTGTTCGGCGCCACCTACATGGTGCTGGCCCCGGAGCACCCCCTTGTCGACCGGCTGACGGCGGCGGCCTGGCCCGAGGGCATCCCGCCCCGGTGGACCGGCGGGCACGCCACCCCTGCGGAGGCGGTCGCCGCCTACCGCCGGCTGGCGGGCGGACGCTCCGACGTCGAGCGCCAGATCGAGTCGCGCGACAAGACCGGTGTGTTCGTGGGCAGCTACGCCATCAATCCCGCCACCGGCGGCGAGATCCCGGTGTTCGTCGCCGACTACGTGCTCATGGGGTACGGCACGGGGGGGATCATGGCCGTGCCCGGGCAGGACGACCGCGACTGGGCCTTCGCCGAGGCGTTCGACCTGCCGATCGTGCGCACGGTCCAGCCCCCGGCCGACTGGGATGGCAAGGCGTACGTCGGCGAGGGCCCGGCCATCAACAGCACCAACGACTCGGTGGACCTCAACGGCCTGGGCATCGCCGACGCCAAGCGTCGGATCATCGACTGGCTGGAGGCCACCGGGTCCGGCACGGGCACCATCACCTACAAGCTGCGGGACTGGCTGTTCAGCCGCCAGCGGTTCTGGGGCGAGCCGTTCCCCATCGTCTACGACCCCGACGACGGGCTGCCCCGTGCCCTGCCCGAGTCGATGTTGCCGGTCGTGCTACCGGACGTCGACGACTACTCGCCGAAGACGTTCGCCGAGGACGACGAGACCTCGGAGCCCGAGCCGCCTCTGTCCCGGGCCACCGAGTGGGTCAACGTCACGCTCGACCTGGGCGAGGGCACCAAGACCTACCGGCGCGAGACCAACACCATGCCCAACTGGGCCGGATCGTGCTGGTACGAGCTGCGCTACCTCGATCCCCACAACGACAAGGCGCCGGTCGATCCCGAGATCGAGCGCTACTGGATGGGACCGCAGTGGGACGCCGACTGCGGCGGCGTCGACCTCTACGTCGGCGGCGCCGAGCACGCCGTGCTGCACCTGCTGTACGCCCGCTTCTGGCACAAGGTGCTCTACGACCTGGGGCACGTGTCGTCGTACGAGCCTTACCGGCGCCTCTACAACCAGGGGATGATCCAGGCCTACGAGTACACCGACCGCCGGGGCCAGTACGTCGACGCGCACGAGGTCACCGAGCGGGACGGCGCTTTCTGGCACGGCGCCGAACAGGTCAACCGGCAGCTCGGACGCATGGGCAAGAGCCGGAAGAACACCGTCGCCCCGGACGAGATGTACGACAGCTACGGCGCGGACACCATGCGGCTCTACGAGATGTTCTCCGGGCCGCTCGACCAGAGCCGTCCCTGGGAGACCAAGGCCGTGGTCGGCGTGTACCGGCTGCTGCAGCGGATCTGGCGCAACGTCGTCGACGAGGAGACCGGCAAGACGACCGTCGTCGATGGTGACATCGACGACGACACCAAGCGCGTGCTGCACCGCACGATCGCGGCCGTGCGGGACGACATGGAGAAGCTGCGCTTCAACGTCCCCGTCGCCAAGATCACCGAGCTCAACAACCACCTGACGGCGCGCTACCCCGAGGGGGGCGTGCCCCGCGCGGTGGCGGAGCCCCTGGTGCTGCTGCTGGCACCGCTGGCGCCCCACGTGGCCGAGGAGCTGTGGTCCCGCCTCGGTCACCCGGACTCGCTGGCGACCGAGCCGTTCCCCGAGGCCGATCCGGCGTGGCTGGTCGACGAGACGGTGGAGATCCCGGTGCAGTTCAACGGCAAGGTGCGGGCCCGGGTGCGGGTGGCGGCGGACGCCGATGCCGAGGCGATCGAGGCGGTCGCCCGGGCCGACGGCCAGGTGGCCGAGCTGCTGGCGCAGCACGGCACGATCCGCAGGGTCGTCGTGGTCCCGGGCCGCTTGGTCAACTTCGTCGTGGGGTGACGCGCTGCGGCCGACTTGTGGTGACGCATCCGGTTGGGCATCAACAAATGCGTTACCGAAATGGATTGATCTGCCTGTCGCCTGCGGTATGACAGGCCGCTCGCACCGACGGTAGGCTGTCAGTTCCCGATGGGGCCGTAGCTCAGTTGGTAGAGCGTGTCCATGGCATGGACGAGGTCGCGCGTTCGATCCGCGTCGGCTCCACCCTCATCTATTGCCGTTGCGCGGTGGCCGCCTCCGCCCACTCGACGCGCGGCACGTCGCTCCAGAGCCGTTCGAGCTCGTAGTAGTCGCGGGTCTCGTCGAGGAAGACGTGCACGACCACGTCGCCGTAGTCCATGAGCACCCAGTGGCGATCGTCGAGGCCCTCGACCCGCAGCGGCTTCGGGTGCCCGGCTTCGGCGACCAGCCGCTCGACCTCGTCGACGATCGCCTTGACCTGGCGGTCGTTGGGAGCCGACGCGATGACGAACTCGTCGGCCACCACCAGCACGTCGCCGACCTCGAGGATCACGACGTCGCGGGCCCCCTTCGAGTCGGCGGCACGCGCCGCCAGCATGGCCAGGTTCCGAGCTTGCACACGTTCGTTGGTCAGGTTCGCGGTTCTACCTCCCGATCAGATCACGGGCGTCGTCGCCCAGGATCACGGTCATATCGACCTCGTCGTCGTCCGCCGCCGACCCGTCCGCCGCGGCCGGGCCCTGCTCGACCCGCGCACCCCCGAAGGCCGCCGCCAGCCACAGCACCTGGTCCCGGTGCTCGGGGCTCCCGTAGAGCATCAGGGTCTCGTCCTCGCCGAACGACGGGGCGTTCCCGGCGATCGTGATCTCGGCCCCTCCCCGGACCAGAACCTCGGCGGCGGCTCCGGTCAGATCACGGTCGGTGGTGCCGTTGAGCAGGCGGACACGGATCCGTCGGCCCGGGGTCGGCGACACAGGATAGGGGACCGCGCGCGCCAACAACTCCGAGACCCGCTCGCCGTGCAGGGCATAGGCCTCGGGCTCTTCCCCGTCGCCGCCGGTGGGCTCCCCGGGCAGTGGCACGATCGACGACGGGCTCTCGGCCAGTCCCCGCACGAACCGTCCGATCCCCACGTCGATCTCACCCGGCAGAGCGTCCACCCCGGCGTCTCGCACCAGCGGTAGCCACGCGGTCCAGAAGTCCGCTTGGCGGTTGATCCGGTCGACCTCGGACTCGTCGTCGGCCCGGGCGGCGAGGAACGGTCCCACGTCGTCTGGCGCCAGCGAGACCTCGCCCGCCGGCCACTCCCCGACCGGCTCGGGAAGCTGGAGCTCCACGGGTGCCACGGGCGCCACGAGCGAGGCCCAGCGGGCATCGTCCACCTCGAGATGCTCGGGGATGGCCACCCCCAACAGGTCGGCCACCGCCGCCACCACGCCAGCGGCCCCAGCGTCGCTGTACACCTCGGCCATCGTGGGTGGCGGCTCGCTCGTCCCGCCGTCCTCGGGCGGTTGGACCCCCCGGGTGAGCGTGGCCGCGGGAACGAGGATCACCGTCCCGGCGTCGTCCCGCGACTCCAGAGCCAGGAGCGCCACCCCCGTCAGCTCGCCATCGCCGCGCTGAACCAACGCCATGGTCGGTGTGGGCACGACGTAGGCCTGATAGCCCGGTTCGTCCGGACCGGCTCGCTCCACGTAGCGGCCTGCCGTGCTGTTGCGCACCAGGTCGACGCCCACGAGCGCCAGGGCCACCCCACCGGCCAGGAGCGTCGCCATCCCCGCCAGGACGAGCCGACGCCGCCGCAGCAGCCGGTCCCCACCCCACGCCACGCCCGGCGGGACGGTGGGAGCTGCGCGAGCCGCGAATTCTGCGGGCGCCGGCGGTGTCGGAGGCGACGGCCGCCCCACGGCCTCGGTGGCGGGCGAGCGCCCGTCCCCGAGGGCGCGGACACGGCGGCGTGCCACCGCACGGGCGCGGCGGCTCGCAGGCCACTGGGGTCGGCGCGCGGTGGGCATCAGAGTGGCCGTCGCCCCGTCGGCGTCCCCGCTGTCACCGCCCAGCGTGACGCCGCCATCTGCGGTGCGGGTGTCAGGCGACGCCCGCACCAGATGGCGAGGACGGTGCACGTCCTCCTCGTCGACGCTGGGGGCATCGGCCGCGGGCGCGAGATGGGTCCCACGGGGGTCGGTGCCCTCGGCCGGCCCGCTGCTCATGGGGCCACCGGCTCCCGGTACAGGCCGCGACGCTCGATCGTGTCGATGACCGCCGGCGGCAGCAGGTAGTCGAGCGGCCGACCGTCGACCACCCGGGCCCGCAGGTCGGTGCTCGAGACCTCGAGCCGGGGGACCTCGACCCGCACCCACGACCAGCCGAGCGGTGGCTGCCCCTCGCCGCTGCCGGGACGCTCGACCACCACGATCGTGGACAACGCCCGGACCTCGTCGGCGCGCTCCCAGCTCGGCACGCTCACGGCGGCATCGCTGCCCAGGATCACGTACAGGTCGAGCGTCGGGTCGGCGGCCAGGAGCTGCGTCAAGGTGTCGGCCGTGTACGACATCCCGCCCCGGTCGAGCTCCATGCGGCTCGCCTCCAGGCCCTCGACGTCGCCCACCGCGGCCTCGACCATGGCGAACCGGTCCTCCGCCGAGGAGATGTCCCGGGTCCCCAGCTTCTGCCACGGCTGGTCGTTGACGACCAGCAGCACCCGGTCGAGCGCCAGGTCGTGGCGCACGTTGACGGCGGTCACCAGGTGCCCCACGTGCGGCGGGTCGAAGGTTCCCCCGAAGATGCCGAGCCGCTCACCGGGCTTCGACGCGTTCATGCCCGCTCCCACGGCCGCTCGGGCCGGGGCCTCGGGGCGTGCCCTAGGTCAGGCGTCAAGGCTCCTCGTCCTCCAGTTGGAGGCGAACCTTGTCGGCGAGTGCCGTCAGGCCGTCGGAGGAATCGACCGGCCACAACGGATCGGCGGCCGGCTCCAGGGAGCGCAGGCGCGGCGGGAGCCCGGCCAGCGCCGCCATGCAGCGCTCGCGGGTGACGGCGAGTGGCTCGGGAGGCCCGAGCCGTCGGCCGGCCGCCATGGCCTGGACGAGCAGCGGCCGCCCGCCCGGGACGTCCTCGTCGTGCAGGCCGAGCACGTCGCGGTCGGCGAAGCGCCAGATCTGCTTGCGGCCCGGCAGCGTCACCTTGCCCTCCGCCAGCTTCATCTTGGGCCCCTGGGCGTCCTCCACGAGCTTGTAGACGGCGCCGAGCGACGGAGCGTCGCCGCTGGTGCCGAGTTGGGTGCCGACGCCGAAGGCGTCGATGGGGGCCCCGGCGGCGAGCAGGTCGGCGATGCGGTGCTCGTCGAGGTCGCCGGAGGCGAGGATCTGGACTTCGGTGAGCCCGGCGCCGTCGAGAACGGCCCGCACCTCGACGGCGAGCCGGCCGAGGTCACCGGAGTCGATGCGGACCGCCCCGACGTGGATGCCATCGCCGGCCAGCTCGTGGGCCACCTCGGCGGCCCGGCGGGCGCCCTCGACGGTGTCGTAGGTGTCGATGAGCAGCACGGTCCCCTTGGGAAAGCTGCGGGCATAGGCGCGGAACGCGTCACGCTCGTCGTCGAACGACATCACGAACGAATGGGCCATGGTCCCCGACAGCGGGATGCCCCAGCGCTGCCCGGCCGCCACCAGCGAGGTGCCGGCCGCCCCGCAGATCCAGGCACCCCGCGCGGCGGCCATGGCGGCGTCGACCCCGTGGTCGCGCCGAGCCGAAAAGTCCACGAAGCTGCGGTCGCCGCAGGCGATGCCCACCCGGGCGGCCTTGGACGCCAGCATGGTGCGGCTGGCGATGCCGTTGAGCAGGAACGTCTCCACCAGCTGGGCCTCGACCAAGGGTGCCGTGACCCGCACGATCGGCTCGCCGCCGAACACCACCTCGCCCTCGGGCACCGCCCACACCTCGCCGGTGAAGCGCAGGTCGGCCAGGTGCTCGACGAACCCGTCGGGGAACAACCCCAGCCCGGCCAGGTAGTCGACCTCGTGGGGGGCGAATCGCAGCGCCTCCAAGCCGGCGAGCGCGTCGTCGAGCCCGGCGGCCACCAGGAAGCGGCGCTGCGGCGGCATCCGCCGGACGAACAGCTCGAAGGTCGCTTCGTGCTCGATGCCCTCGGCCTGGTACGCGGCCGCCATCGTCAGCTCGTAGAGGTCGGTGACCAACGACGCGGGAACCGGAGGCCGCTTTGGCGCCGGGTCGCTCATGGCGTCATCCCGGCCCGCCGAGCCGGGTTCCCCAACCGGCGTTCGAGAACGCCGGAAAGCGGCACATCCGAACGCCGCAACGCCCCAACCGTCCGGAAGCGCAGGGTCGGCTCACGCAAGCGCGACTCCGGCCGCGGTCATCTCGTCGATGGCCCGTTGCCCGTCGCCGGGCTCCAGCTCGACCGGGCGGACGCCGTCCGCGACGACCGTCGCCTCGTACCCCAGGGCGGTGGCGTCGAGCGCCGTCTCCCTGACGCAATAGTCCGTAGCGAGCCCCAAGATCACGATGCGCCGCACACTGCGCTCGCGCAGCAGATCGTCGAGGCCGGTGGGGCTGGTCTCGCCGCTGACCGGGTCGGCCACGGTGAATCCCGAGTAGCCGTCCTCGCCGCCCGTGCCCTTGCGGACCCGCTCGCCGTCCACGACGAGGCGGGGGTGAAGCTCCGCGCCCCACGTGCCACCCACGCAGTGGACGGGCCAGGTGCCGCCGTCCTTGGCGAAGTGCGGCGTGTCCGGCGGGTGCCAGTCCTGCGTGTAGACGATCAGGGCCCCCGCAGCCCGCGCCGCCTCGATCTCGGCGTTGGCGACGTCGATCACCGACTCGGCATCGCGCACGTGCAGGCTGCCGTCAGGATCGGCGAAGTCGTTCTGGACGTCGACCACCAGCAGGGCGGTCGACGCGTCGTACCGTGCTGGCACGCCCACAAAGGTACCCATCGGGCGCGCGTGTGAGGACGCCGACCAGCGACTATTCCCCCTCGTACGTCCAGTCGGGCCGCTTGCGGGCCTGGCGCTCGTCGATCGTGGCCCGGCCGTCGCGGAGGTCCACGAGCTTGGGCACCTGGAGTCCCCGCGCCGGCGCGGGCTGGCCACCGAGGGCCGCCGCCACCTCGTCCGGGAACGCCTGCAGGATGCTCGCCACCACCCGCTGCTCCTGCACCGGCAGGTAGCAACGGTTTCCGTCGGTGCACGTCTGCAACCGCACGGCGATCGTGTCGAGGTCCTCGGCGGAGGCGCCCCCCGCTGCGAGCAGCTCGAGACCTTCGGTCACGGCCCCGCACCCGAGCTTGCAGGCCGGGCACTGGCCGCACGACTCGACGTACAGGAAGCGCGACACCATCTGCGCCGCCTCGACCATCGACGCGGTGTCGTCGAGGACGAGGAAGCCGGCGGCGCCCAGCCCCGAGCCCACGGCCGCCATGCCCTCGTAGCTGCACGGCGTGTCGAGCTGGTCGCCGGTCAGCACCGGGTTGGCCACCCCCGAGAGCACTGCCTTCACCTGGCGTCCAGGCCGCACGCCGCCACCGACGCGCTCGATGACCTCCCCCAGCGGCGTGCCCATCTCGACCTCGCCGACGCCGGGACGCACCACGTCTCCCACGACGGTGGCGACGATGCATCCGGCCGACTCGGCGGTGCCCAGCGAACGATGCCACTCCGGTCCGCGGGCCAACACCTGGGTCACGGTCGCCAGCGTCTCGACGTTGTTGACGACGGTCGGGTTCGACGACGGCAGGGTGTCCACGACCCCGGCGGGGGACGCGCTCCAGCCGGTGGTCGGCACCGTGGCGAACAGCCCATGGATGTAGGGCGGCACGTTGCGGGGCATGGGCGCCTCGCCCTCGATCACCTGGAGCAGCCCGGTCTCCTCGCCGTACAGATAGGCGTCAGGGCCGAGCACGACCTGGATCGCGACGTCGCCGATGGCACCCGACTCGCTCAGCTCGTCCACCGCCGTCGCCAGCCGCTCGATCTCGGGCTCGAACCGCTCCTTGACGCCGATGAAGGCCCGCTCGGCACCGATCGCGAAGGCGGCGATCGCCACGCCCTCGACGACCGAATAAGGATTGGCGCGCAGGATCGCTCTATCCTTGAATGTCGAGGGCTCGCCCTCTGCCCCGTTGCACACCACGAAGGTGCGATTCTCCCCGTCCCCCTGATCACCGCCGCCCGCCGCGGCGTCACGCACCGACTGCCATTTGCGTCCGGTCGGGAACCCGCCGCCACCCCGCCCTCGCAACCGCGAGAGGATCACTTCCTGGATCGTGCCCCCGGGACCGAGGCTCACAGCCCGCCGGAATCCGGCACCGCCGCCTCGATCGAAGTACATGGTGACATCAGTCACCGGAGGATCGGACAACAACACAGCGTCCCGCATGTACCCGGCTTTCCCCGACGGAGCGGCCGGAAATCCCCTGCTTGCGGGAATCCCACCGCGGTAGTGGTGGTTGAGGAGATACGAGATGAGTGACTCTGTAGGTCAGTACCTGAACGAAATCGGCCTCGTGCCCCTGCTCACTGCAGACGAGGAGCGCGAGCTGTCGCAGATCATCGAGCGTGGTCGTGACGCGCAGGCGCGCCTCGACGCCGGGGAGCGCGGCCGTGAGCTGCGCAAGGCCGTCGCCGCCGCTGCCGCCGCCAAGGACCGGTTCATCCGGGCCAACCTGCGCCTGGTCGTGAGCATCGCCCGACGCTACCCCCTCCCCCCGTCGATGGAGCTGCTGGATCTGATCCAGGAAGGCAACCTTGGCCTCGAGCACGCCGTCGACAAGTTCGACTGGCGAAAGGGCTTCAAGTTCTCCACCTACGCCACCTTCTGGATCCGCCAGGCCATCGGCCGGGCGCTCGACCAGAAGGCCAGCTTGGTGCGCCTGCCCGGCGATCGGTCCGCCTCGCTGCGGGCGGCACTGCGCCAGGCGTCCGGCGACGGCGAGGAGCTCGACGACGAGAGCGCCCGCCTCTACCGCCTGACCACGCCCACGTCGCTCGATCGCCCGGTGGGCGACGACGACGGCAGCGAGCTGGTCGACCTGCTGGCGGCCGACGTGCCGACGCCCGAGCAGGTGCTGCTCGACCGCGAGGACGAGGCCACGCTCAACGACCTGCTCGACGTGCTCGACACGCGGGCCCGCTACGCGGTGGAGCAGCGCTTCGGTCTGACCGACGGTCGCAAGCGCAGCTACCGCGAGGTGGGCGAGGAGCTCGGCGTGACCGCCGAGGCGGCCCGGCGGCTGGTGAAGCGGGCCGTGGACGCCGTGCGTGAAGAGGCCGTATCCCGCTCGAGCGCCGCGTAATCGTCCTCCACCGCCACCAGTAGACTTGTGATCGAGTTCACCGGGGAGTGCCGGGTTCCCGCCGCCCGGCCCCCTGCACGCCGGCCGCCCCCATCCCGCCCGGGGGCGGCCGGTGCTTTTGTGTCGGCTCCGACTGCCGGTGCGCGAATCGCTTTGCCGGCGGGCATCGCCGGCCGGCACGATGGTGCACCGTGACCAGTGACCGGGGTCCCGCCCCGCCGTCCCGGCCGTGGCGCCCGGATTCCTGGCGTGAGCGGCCCGCCGCCCAACAGCCCGTCTGGCCCGACGAGTCGGCCCTCGAGCACGCCCTGAAGCACCTCGCCAGCGTGCCGCCGCTGGTCTTCGCGGGCGAGGCCCGGGCGTTGACCGCGCAGCTGGCCGAGGTGGCCGACGGCAAGGCCTTCCTCTTGCAGGCGGGCGACTGCGCCGAGTCGTTCGACGCGTTCTCGGCCGACGCCATCCGCGACAAGCTAAAGGTGATCCTGCAGATGGCGGTGGTGCTCACCTATTCGACCGGCGTCCCGGTCATCAAGGTGGGCCGCATCGCCGGCCAGTTCGCCAAGCCCCGCTCGGCGCCGTTCGAGGCGGTGGGCGACGTGGAGCTACCTGCGTTCCGCGGCCACATGGTCAACGACAGCGCCCCCAACGAGGGGGCACGCACGCCCGATCCCGATCGGCTGGTACAGGCCTACCACCAGTCGGCGGCCACGCTGAACCTGCTGCGAGCGTTCACCAAGGGCGGGTTCGCCGACCTGTCGCAGGTCCACCAGTGGAACCAGGAGTTCGTGGCCTCGAGCCCCGAGGGCCGGCGCTACGACCGGGTGGCCGACGACATCGACCGGGCGCTGCGGTTCATGGCGGCCTGCGGCATCGACACCACCAGTCAGCCCAACCTGCACGAGGTCGACTTCTACACCAGCCACGAGTCGCTGATCCTGGGCTACGAGGAGGCCCTGACCCGGCAGGACTCGCTCACCGGCGACTGGTACGACTGCTCCGCGCACATGCTGTGGGTCGGCGAGCGCACCCGGCACCCGGACGAGGCCCACGTCGAGTTCCTCCGGGGCGTGCGCAATCCCGTCGGCTGCAAGCTCGGGCCCGGCGCCACGGCCGAGGAGGTGCTCGCACTGTGCGAGGAGCTCAACCCGGGGCGCATCCCCGGCCGCCTCACGCTCATCGCGCGGATGGGCGCCGGCGCCGTCGCCCGCCGGCTGCCGCCGCTGCTGGCCGCCGTACGGGACGCCGGGCACCCGGTGGTGTGGGCGTGCGACCCCATGCACGGCAACACGTTCACGTCCGACACGGGCCGCAAGACGCGGGACTTCGACGCCGTGCTGTCCGAGATCGCAGACTTCTTCGCCGCCCACTGGGCCGAGGGCACGTGGCCCGGCGGCGTCCACATCGAGCTGACCGGCGAGGACGTGACCGAGTGCCTCGGGGGCGGCGACGCGCTGAGCCACGCCGACCTCGACGACCGCTACGAGACCATGTGCGATCCCCGGCTCAACGGCCGTCAGTCGATCGACCTGGCCTTCCGGGTGGCCGAGCTGCTCGACCGGCGCTGAGCGCGGCCCCGGCCGGGTCGTGCCGGCCGCCGAGGCGGCGAGACGGCGAGGCGGCGAGGCGGCGAGGCTGCGAGGCGGAATGTTGACAGGACCACTCGGGTTTAGATTGACTGGGCCTCCGGAACTCTGACCGAACTACTCAGATTCGTCAGGAATCGAGATAGTGAGGCCGGACACCGCCGCCGAGATCGGAGCAACCATGGGCCAGCGAGAGATCGATCCAGCCCAGCTCGCCGACGCCGACAAGTTCGAGGCCATCCTCGGCCAATACCTCGCCGGTGAGGTCGAGGAGGATGCGTTCCGCATCTTCCGCCTCAACAACGGCATCTACGGTCAACGTCAGGGCGGCCACAACCAGATGGTGCGGGTGAAGATCCCCTGGGGCGGGCTGCTGCCCGACCAGCTGGATCTCATGGCCGACATCGCCGACCGGTACTCCCGGGGCTGGGGCCACATCACGACCCGCCAGAACGTCCAGTTCCACTTCGTGGAGCTCGAGAGGGTCCCCGAGCTGATGCGGCTGCTCGGCACGGCTGGGCTCACCAGCCGCGAGGCCTGCGGCGACACGGTGCGCAACGTCCAGGGCTGCCACCTGGCCGGCGCCTGCCCCTACGAGGTGCTGGACATCACGCCCTGGGCCGATGCCACCTACCGGCACTTCGTGCGGAACCCGATCTCCCAGCGCCTGCCCCGCAAGTTCAAGATCAACTTCTCGGGGTGCGCCACCGACTGCGGCCAAGCCATGTTCAACGACGTCGGCGTGATCGGCACCACCCGCACAGGCGAGGACGGCACGGTCGAGCGGGGCTTCCGCGTGTTCGTCGCCGGCGGCCTGGGCGCCAATCCCCACCCGGCGCTGGCGCTGGAGGAGTTCACCCCCCGCGAGGACCTGCTCGCCACGATCGAGGCCATCCTCCGGGTCTTCAACAACCACGGCAACCGCGACAACAAGTTGCGGGCCCGCATGAAGTGGCTGGTCGACACCATGGGGTGGGAGGAGCTCCAGGCGCGGGTCATCAAGGAGCGGCGCCTGCTGCTCGGCTCGTCGTCGTGGCCGGGCGGCATCCCCGACGAGGTCGAGAAGGCCGGTGACGCCGCCGCCGGCGTCGCCCAAGGCGTGGTGCCCACGCCGATGGGCCACGGCACGCCGGTGCAGATCACCCGGCGCACGTCCAGCTTCGAGAGCTGGGACGACACCAACGTGGTCCGGGGCTCGGCCAAGGGCAGCGTGTCCGCCATCGCCTACGCCCGGCTGGGCGACGTCACCAGCGAGCAGTTCCGGGCGCTGGCCGCCATCCAGCGGGACCTCGGGCTCGAGGTGCGGCTGACCAACCGCCAGAACATCGCCTTCCGGGGACTCACCGAGGAGCAGCTGCCCACCCTGTACCAGCGGCTCGAGGCCATCGGCATGGCCCAGCCCGGCGCCGAGCTGGTGCGCGACGTGGTCACGTGCCCGGGCGCCGACACCTGCAACCTGGCCGTGACCCAGAGCCGGGGCCTGGGCGCCGCCATCGGCGTGCGCCTGGAAGAGGAGGGGCTGGCCGAGGTCGGCGGGCTGCGGGTCAACATCTCCGGCTGCACCAACAGTTGCGGCCAGCACCACACCGCCGACATCGGGTTCTTCGGTGCCGAGCGCCGGGCCCACGGCCGTTCCGCCCCCGGCTACCAGATGCTGCTTGGCGGATACGTGGGCCAGGAGAAGATCCACTTCGGGGACAAGGCCCTGCGCCTGCCGGCCAGGAACGCGGCCGAGGCCACGGTGCGGGTGGTGCGGCGCTTCGCCGACGAGCGACAGGCGGGCGAGTCGTTCCGCGAGTGGATGGATCGGGCCGGCGGGGCCAAGGCCATCGCCGTCGATCTCAAGGAGCTCGACGAGTTCCCCACGCCCGAGGAGGGGCCCGAGTTCTACGTCGACTACGACGAGACGGGCCCCTACGAGGCCGAGGTCGGGGTCGGCGAATGCGCCGGGGTGTGAACGGCGGTTTGCGCTTGTCGGACACGCTGAGGATTGAACAGTGAGCGAGCAGAGCGAGCGAACCATCAACACAGCGAGCTCGCCGCGAAGCGGCGATGAGCTCATTGGCGGACCGAAGGGACGGCAATGAGCTTCCTGGTCGAACCGCCGGCCCTGCCGGTGCCCCAACTGCACGACGAAGAGCTGGCCGAGCTCAACGCCGAGTTCGAGCGGCTGCCGGCGCCCAAGATCATCCAGTGGGCGGTCGACAACTACTCGCCGCACCTGTGCCTGGCGGCCTCCATGCAGGACGCCGTGCTCATCGACCTGGCCACCCGGATCGACCCCGGCATCGAGGTCGTGTTCATCGACACGGGGTACCACTTCCCCGAGACGCTGGAGACGGTGGAGGTCGTGCGCAAGCGCTACGGGCTCAACCTGCGGATGATGACGGTCGCGCCCCACGCCGAGGAGCTGTGGAAGCTCGACCCCGAGGGCTGCTGCTCGGCGGTCAAGGTCGGCCAGCTCGACCGGGCCCTCGCGGGCAAGGCGGCGTGGATGAGCGGGCTGCGCCGCGACGAGGCCCCCAGCCGGGCCGGCGCCCCGATCGTGGCGCGCGACCTGCGGGGCCTCGTGAAGATCAACCCCCTCGCCACGTGGTCGGACCTCGACGTCCAGGGCTACATCGCCGACCACGACGTGCCGGTCAACCCGCTGCTGCACCGCGGTTACACGTCGATCGGCTGCCAGCCCTGCACCCACCTGCCCGGCGACCCGGATGATCCCCGCTCGGGCCGCTGGGCCGGCCTGGGCAAGACGGAGTGCGGCATCCACATGTGAACGACAACTCCGGTCGGTCGCCAGACCGACGCCATCACGGGGCGGCGGGTGGGGTCGGGCCGGACTGCCCGCGCTCCATGCGCGGGTGAGCGCGGGCAGAAGCGTCGTCGATGGCGTCAACTGCCGGTTCCGCAGCCACGCCGCCGGGGCGACCCGCCAGCACGGCGACCAGGATTACCAGCCCACCGCTCGACAGCAGCACCACCTGCGACGATTCGAGGCGCCCCAGCAGGGGCCACGACACCCGGTCGAGCACATCGCTGGCGATGCCGGCGCCCATGGCCGCCAGCGCCAGTCCGCCCCGGATGACCACGTGGAACACCGCGAACCCCAACAAGCGGTCCCGCTCGCCCAGGTGTTGCTGGAGCAGCTCCATGGACGTCGCCAACACCATGGCGCACAGCCCACCGAACCCGAGCGCGCCCAGTAGGGCGAGGCCGATGGCGGGGGCCTGGCTCATGACCGCCACCACGGCACCAAGCAGGATCAGCAGCGTGCGCACCAATGCGAGGTCGCGGCGATCGAGCTGCCGCAGGATCAACAGCCCGCCGGCGGCCCCCACCCCGAAGCAAGCGACGAGCAGGCCGAACTCCGTGTCGCTGGCGTCGAGCACCTCGTTCACCCACACGATGCCGATGGAGAACAGCGCGCCGAGGCCGAAGGCGACCACCGCCGCCACCGGCGCCAGGCGGCGCACCAGGGGTAGGCGCAGCGCGTCGCGGAAGCGGCCACCGGCAGCATCGGCGGCACCGGCACCGATGCCCAACTCGGGCAGCCGGGCGATCGCCAGGTACGAAGCGACGAACGTGAGGGCGTCGACCAGGAAGATCACGCGGGCCGCCTCCACCGTCGACGCCTCGCCGGTCACGGCCGATACCAGTGCGAACAGCCCCGCGCCGAACGGGATCATGCCGTAGGAGGTTCCGAGCACCAGGCCGTTGGCGACCGCCAAGTCGTCCTCGTCGTCGACCAGGTCCGGGATCGAGGCGTCGCGCGCCGGCAGGAAGACCATGCCAGCCAACTCCACGACGAACGCCCAGATGTAGATCCACCACAGCTGGGTCACCCAGGGCAGGATCGCCACCGCTGGCACCCGCACGGCGTCCATTGCCAGCATCGTCCGGCGCCGGCTCCAGCGCCGGGTCAACCGGGCGGCGAGGGGGCCGGCCAGAATGGTGGGGGCCAGCCGCAACACGAGCACGCCGCCGACCGCGGTGGCGGAGTCGGTGATCTCGAGGACGAGCGCCATGAGCGCCACGGTCCCCATCCAGTCGCCGAGCGACGACACGGCCTGGCCGATCAACAGGTCGCGCAGGGGACGCCGGCGGGTCTCGGTCCGCTGGGCGGGCGTCGCCGCCATGCCGAAGGCCGGGTCTAGGGGTACGGGACCCCCGTCGTCGCTCATGTGCTCAGATCGTGCCCGCCAGAGCCGTGCGCATCACCCAGGCTACGGCCGTCTCGACCGGACCCAGCGCGGCCCCGCAGAAGCCGTGCCCCATCCCGGGGACCAGATCGAGCCGGCGGGGCTCGCGGGCGGCGGTGAACAGGGCGGTCGCGGCTGCGGGCGACAGGAAGCGGTCGTCGAGGCCGTGCACCACGGCCACCGGTCGGACGACCGCCCGTATGCGCTCGACCGGCGGATCGCCCCGGGCCGGCCGCACGGCCAGACGGGTCCGGAAGCGGCGCGCCGCCACCGCCCGGCCGGCGCCGGTCTGGGTGATCATCACCGAGGCAGCCCCCCGCCAGGTACGCGGGATCTGCCAGTGGGCCGGCGTGGCCACCACCACCGCGCCCCGGGCTCCAGCCGTGTCCCCGACCGCGGCCGCCGCCGCCATGTGGTTGAGGACCGCCACACCGCCCATCGAGGTCCCGACCACGACGACCCGGTCGGCGCGGTCGACGCCGGCCTCGACGGCGGCAGCGACGTCGAGGCGCTCGAGCTCGCCCAGCGTGCACAGCCCGTCCGACTCGCCGTGGCCCCGGCTGTCGTAGGTCAGCACGGCGTGGCCTGCGGCCGCCAGCCACCGGGCCAGCTCCTCGACCGCCGGCTGGTCCTTGTGGGCGGCGAAGCCGTGCACCAGCACGACCGCGCCACCGTTGGTCGACGCCGGCTCCCACCAGCGGGCCGCCAGCCGCACCCCGTCCGCCGTCGTCAGGACCGTGGCCGTGCTGCGCGCCGGCTGCACGTCGGGCATCTCACCCCTCCGTACCGGAAGCGGCGAGCACGGCGGACGGCCTGGGGTGTGAGGACCGGCGGGGGGTGTGGGGGGCAGAGCCTCCTGGCGGCCGGCTTCGCCGGTCGACCGACCGGAAGGCGACGCCGCCGCCAGGCGGCGGCCGATGAGTCGCCGAGCAACCTCCGGTTGCGAGGCGAGACCTCATTCCCACCACCAGGCGAGGCCGGCGAGGCCACGGCCGGTGTGGGCCACCATCACCGGGCTGAACGGCCCGACGAGGAACGACGCCGGCGACAGGGCCTGGACCCGCTCGGCCAGCGTGGCGGCCGCGTCGGGGTTGAGCGCATGCAGCACCGTCACGTGCAGGCGGGCGCCGCCGCCGGCTCCGGCGGCACAGCGCTGGACGATGCGGTCGAGGGCCGCGTCAGCGCTGAACGCGGGGCGCAGCGGGCGGGCCCGGCCATCCCGGAACTCGAACAGCGGACGCACGCCGAGGCGGTCGCCGATCCAGCGGGCGGCGTCGGGCACCCGCCCGGAGGCAGCCAGCCGCTCGAGGTCGGCCACCGAAGCCGCCAGGCGCACCCGTCCCGCCACCCGCTCGGCGGTGGCCACGACGTCGTACTGGTCGGCGCCCTCGGCGGCGGCGCGCGCCGCCGCGAGGACCACCAGCGCCTGGGCGCCGGCGGCGGTGCCGGTGTCGAGAACGGCGACGTCGGGCCCGCCATCGGCCGGGGCCCGGGGATCGGCGTCGCTCACCAGCTTGGCCGCCAGCTTGGCCGAGTCGTGGGTCGACGACATCCCAGCGGCCAGCGTGAGCGTGACCACGGGACCGGACCGCAGCCCGTCGGCCATGACCGTGGCGAACTCCCCCGGCGACGGCGCCGCCGTGCTGATCGGCTCGTCGAACCGGCGCACCAGCTCGTCGAGGCTGATCTCGCCGTCGCGGTAGCGGTCGGCGCCGACGTTCAGCACCAGCGGCACCACCCGGATGTCGTAGCCGGCGACGAGATCGGGCGGCAGCGCCGCAGCGCTGTCGGTGACGACGGTGACGGTCATGAGCGAAGCTCCGGACCGGTCGACCGAGCGATCGACCCAACTAGAGCCCGCTCGCCTCGTCGCCGCGAGACGGGCGGATAGGTGGGTCGACAAGCCAGCGAGCCGGGCGACGATGGGGTGCGGGGTCGCAGCCCCCGACGATGGACGGTCATGAAGCGGTCCCCTCATCGGATCCGGGGTCGCTGTCGTAAAGGAGGCGGTGAAGATATACGTCCAGGCCCGGCCGGGTCGGCGGGCGGTTGCCGGCCAGCCGCTTGGCCAGCATCACGCCGGTCACGCCCGCCCCGGCGAGCAGGCCGGCGCGTCCCCGGGTCTTGGCCAGGACCGGCACCAGCGCGAGATCGGCGACGAAGCTGCCGAGGCCGGTGTGGCGGCACAGGCGGCCGGCGGCCAGTCCCGACGCCAGGACGACCGTTCCCGGCCAGCTCTGCACCACCAGCGAGCCCATGGCGACCGACAGCCCCCGCCCCCCGGCGCCGCCCAGCCATGGGGACCAATTGTGCCCGGCCACGGCCGCCACGGCCGCGGTGGCCGCCAGCAGTGGCCGGTCCCGCCCGGCCAGCACCGGACCGACGGCACCCTTGGCGATGTCGCACACCCCGGCCACGGCCAGCGGCCCGAACCCGGCCACGCCGTGCAGCGCGGTGCCCGACACGGTGCCACCGCCAACGTCGCGCAGGTCCACGCCCGCCCGCCGCCGGGCGGCGATGTTGGAGAAGGGGATCGATCCGGCCAACCACCCCAGGCCGACGACGATCGGGGCGCTCGTTCGCCGGGTCATTGCCCCCGAAGCTATCGCTGGGGGGCGCGGTCGTGTGGCGATGGACCTCCGCCCGCCCGGCCTTGACACCGGCGGTGCCGGTCGCATTGAGTGTCGGTCGTGGGGGAAACGACCGTTCCTGTCACGACCGCAGGCGACCTGCCCACCAGGATGCTGGTCCTCGGCCTGGCCCGGCACGACGGATCGATCCTCGCCTCGGACGCGTTCCCCGTCGCCGACGCCTGCGGGCGCTCGCCCGAACAGGTCCGCTCGTGCCTGCGCCGGCTCGTCGCCGAGGGCCTGTTCACCCGCGACGGCCAGGGCCAGCGGGCCGTCTACCGGGCCACCGAGACCGGCCTGGCGGTCCTGGGCGCGGACAGCGCGCGGACCCGCCTCGCCCACATGCAGGATGCAGCCGGAAGGGCATGGGACCGCCGCTGGCACCTCGCCGCCTTCGCCATCCCCGAGGCCCGGCGTGGCGCCCGCGACACCCTGCGCGACCACCTGGGCCGCCTGGGCGGCGCCGCCGTCCACAACGGCCTCTACGTGAGCCCCCATCCGTGGGAGAAGGATGTCGTCGCCGAGGCCGAGCGGCTGGGCGTGCCCGAGCACGTCGCGCTGGCGTCGACCGACGACTTGGCCGTCGGCGGCGTGTCGGAGCCGACCGCGTTGGCCGCCCGCCTGTGGCCGGTCGAGCGGCTGGCCGCCCGCTATCGGGCCTTCGTCGACCGCTGGGGCCACGTGCCCGCCGACCTCGCCGCCATGCGCCGCCGGCACCAGACGCTGCCCGACTCCGCGTTCCTGCCGGGGGCGCTGGCTATGGGCCTGGCCTACCAGGCGTGCTTCGGCGACGATCCCCTGCTGCCGCCCGAGCTCCTCCCCCACCCCTGGCCCGGCCGGGACGCCCGCGACCTGCTGGTGCGGAGCCGCCGGCTGGCGCTGGAGATCCGGGCCGAGCACAACCGGCCCGCCCTGTTCCGCTCCTTCGACGACTTGATCGACACGCTGGCTTAGCGCCCGTCCCCGGGAGGAACCCCCGTGAAGTTCGGCATCTTCTACGAGCACCAGCTGCCCCGCCCGTGGGACGACGCCAGCGAGCATCGGCTGCTGAAGGACGCCCTCGAGCAGGTCGAGCTGGCCGACCGGCTGGGCATCGACTACGTGTGGGAGGTCGAGCACCACTTCCTCGAGGAGTATTCGCACTCCTCGGCGCCCGAGGTGTTCCTGGCCGCCGCCAGCCAGCGCACGACGCGCATCCGCTTGGGCCACGGCATCGTCCAGCTGCCGTTCAACTTCAACCACACGGCCCGGGTCGCCGAGCGCATCGCCACCCTCGACCTAGTGTCCGACGGTCGGGCGGAGTTCGGCACCGGCGAGGCATCGTCGGAGGCCGAGCTGGGGGGCTTCCTCATCGACCGGGAGCAGAAGCGGGCGCAGTGGGACGAGGCGCTCGACGCCGTCACCCGCATGTTCGTGGAGACGCCGTTCGCCGGCTACGACGGCCGGTTCTTCAAGATGCCGGTGCGGGGGATCGTGCCCAAGCCGTTGCAGCGCCCGCACCCACCGCTGTGGGTGGCGTGCAGCCGGCGAGAGACGATCCACCTGGCGGCCACCAAGGGCATCGGCGCCCTCAGCTTCAGCTTCATCGAGCCGGCGGAGGCCAAGGCCTGGGTCGACGACTACTACGCGACCCTGGCGTCCGACGAGTGCGTGCCCGGCGGCTTCGCCGTCAACCCCAACGTGGCGGTGGTGCTGCCGATGATGTGCCACTCGGACGAGGAGACCGCCATCGAGCGGGGGCTCGACGGCTCGCACTTCTTCGGCTTCAGCCTCGGCCACTACTACATCTACGGCAGCCACCGGCCGGGCCGGACCAACGTGTGGAACGAGTTCGAGGAGAAGCGCGACCTGTTCGGGTTCCGCCGGCAGACCGCGGCACAGACCGGGCAGACGCTGGGCGCCCAGCTGTTCGAGCAGGGCCTGGGGGCGCTGCGGGGCGCCATCGGGACGCCCGACCAGGTCCGCGAGCTGTTGCGGGGCTACGAGGAGGCGGGCGTCGACCAGGTGATCTTCGTGTCGCAGGCGGGACGCAACCGCCACGAGCACATCTGCGAGTCACTGGAGCTGTTCGCCGCCGAGGTGATGCCCGACTTCGCGGAGCACGAGCCCGAGCGGGACAAGGCCAAGCTCGAGCGCCTGGCCCCGGCCATGGAGGCCGCCCTCGCCCGTCGAGCCCCGGCGCGTGAGGCCGCCGACGTGAGCATCCCGCCGGCGATGAGCTACTGACCCGTTCCTGCCCGCGCTCACCCCGCTATATCGGGGGTGAGCCAGGGCAGAACGAGGGGTGCGAGTAACCTGCGAGCATGAGAGCGCTCTCACAGCGGCGGTTCCCCGACGGGTTCCTGTGGGGCGCCGGCACGTCCGCCTACCAGATCGAGGGCGGGGTCGACCTCGACGGGCGCAAGCCGTCCATCTGGGACACCTTCTCCGCCGCCGGGCACGCCCGGGGCGACACCGGCGACCCGGGGGCCGACCACCGGCGCCGCATGGCCGACGACGTCGCCCTGATTGCCGAGCTGGGCCTGCCCGCCTACCGGTTCTCGGTCGCCTGGCCCCGGGTCCAACCCGACGGCGCCGGGCCGGTCAGCCAGGCGGGGCTCGACTTCTACCGCTCGCTCGTCGACGAGCTGCTGGCCCACGGCATCGAGCCCGTGGTCACCCTCTACCACTGGGATCTGCCCCAGGCGCTCGAGGACGCCGGCGGCTGGGCGGTCCGCGACACCGCCGCCCGGTTCGCCGACTACGCCGCCGTGATCGCCGATGCGCTGGGCGACCGCGTCCGGCGCTGGACGACGATCAACGAGCCCTGGTGCGCCGCCATGCTCGGCTACGCCGCCGGGATCCACGCGCCGGGCCGCACCGAGCCGGGCGCCGCCGTGGCCGCGGCCCACCACCTGCTCCTGGGTCACGGCCTGGCGATGGACGTGCTGCGCACCCGGGTCACCGGCGACGGCCTCGACACCGCGGGCACACCGGAGATCGGCATCACGCTCAACCCCTATCCGGTGGTGCTCGATGCCGCGCTCGCCCACCCGGCCGCCGAGGACCACGATGCCGTGCGGCGCATCGACGGCATCGCCAACCGCCTGTGGTACGACCCGGTGCTGCGGGGCGCCTACCCCGACGACGTGCTCGAGGACCTGGCGACCGTGAGCGACCTGGCCCACGTCCGCGACGGCGACCTGGTCCAGATCGCCCGGCCGATCGACGCCCTGGGGCTCAACTACTACCGCCGCTACCACGTGAGCCACGAGCCCGGCGCGTCGGCCTCGCCCTCGCCGTGGCCGGGTTCGCCCGACGTCGGGTTCGCCGAGCCGGCCCGCACGCCCACATCCAACGGCTGGGCGGTCGAGCCGGACGGACTGCTCGACGCCCTGGTGCGCGTGGCCGCCGACCACGACCCGCCGCCGCTGTACGTCCACGAGAGCGGCGGCGCCTTCGCCGACGAGGTGGGCGCGGACGGGCGAGTCCACGATGCCGACCGCCGCGCCTACCTCGAGGCGCATCTGCGAGCCTGCCACGACGCCATCGCCGCCTGCGTGGACCTGCGAGGATTCTTCGTGTGGTCGCTGCTCGACAACTTCGAGTGGGGTGAGGGATACGCCCAGCGGTTCGGCATCGTGCACGTCGACTTCGCCACCCAGCGCCGAACGCCCAAGGCCAGCGCGCTGTGGTTCCGGGACGTGATCGCCGCCAACGCGCTGCCGGGGACATGACGCTGCCCGCAGACGTCCGTTGCACGCTCGAGGACGTGGCGGCCCACGCCGGGGTGTCGCGGGCCACCGTGTCGCGGGTCGTCAACGGCAGCCCGCGGGTGTCGGACGCGGCGCGGGCCGCCGTCGAGCAGGCCATCGAGGAGCTCGGGTACGCACCCAACCGGGCGGCGCGCAGCCTGGCCGCCCAGCGCAGCGACACCGTGGCCCTCGTCGTCTCCGAGCCGAGCACCAAGCTCTTCACGGATCCATTCTTCGCCGGCACGATCCGGGGCGTCGCCGCGGCGTTGGCGGGCTCGCGCTACCAGCTGGTCCTGCTGATGGCCCAGGGGGAGCCGGATCGGGACGGCGTCGAGCGCCACCTGCTGCGCGGCAACACCGACGGCGTCCTGTTGCTGTCGGCCCGCCGGGACGATCCCCTGCCGCGCCAGCTGGTCGAGGCCGGCATTCCCTGCGTCGTGGCCGGCCGGCCCAGCGAGGCCGACGCCGCGGGCTCGACCGGCACGGCCGGCACGGTTGGACCGCCAGCGATCTCCTACGTCGACGCCGACAACGTGGGCGGCGCCTGCGACGCGTGCGCCCACCTGATCCGGCGGGGCTGCGCCACGATCGCCACGGTCGCCGGACCTGTCGACATGGCACCCGGAGCCGACCGGCTCACGGGCTGGCGGCAGGCCCTCGCCGCCGCCCGCAGGACCGCACCCCGATCGCTCGTGGCCTCGGCGGACTTCACCCGCGACGGTGGCGCGGTCGCCACCCGGGCCCTCCTCGATCGTCACCCCGAGATCGACGGCATCTTCGCGGCGTCCGACCTGATGGCGATGGGAGCGCTCGACGTGTTGCGGTCCGCGGGCCGGCGCGTCCCCGAGGATGTCGCCGTGGTCGGGTTCGACGACAGCGACCTGGCGCCGGGCACGGACCCGCCCCTCACGACCGTGCGCCAGCCCATCGAGGAGCTCGGTGCCGAGATGGGTCGGCTCGTGCTCGATCAGCTCGACCGGGCCGCGCCGCCCAGCGCGGTCACCCTCGGGACCGAGCTGGTGGTGCGGGCGTCAGCCTGACCGCGCGGACCGCAACCTCGGACGCATGAGATCGACCGTTCCCTTGTCTGCGTAGGGATCCTCGCCGGCGACGAACAGGATGTCGCGGTGGTCGAGCGTGCCCATCGGCTCGTGCTCGCCCGGCGGGAACCAGGGCAGGAGGGACTCCGCGCTCATGTAGTGGTTGACGACGGCGCGCCGCAGGCCCGCGCTGCGGTTGGGCAGGGAACGGTGCAGCAGGTAGCCGTCGAAGAGCAGCGCCGCTCCGGCCGGCAGCTCGACCGGGATCGCATCATGGTCGCCGTACGGGAACCCGTAGGCCTCGGGCGTGCCGTCGAAGCCGAGATCGTCGACCCCGCGGGTCGGGTAGAGCACGCCCCGGCGGTGCGACCCGGGGATCACCCAGAGGCAGCCGTTGTCGACCGTGGCGTCGTCGAGCGCGAACCAGGCCGCGGTCAGCGACCGGTCGCGGGTGGGGATGTGGGACTCGTCCTGGTGCCATGCCTGCCCGGGCTTGCCGGCGCCCTTCATGAAGAGCATCGACTGAACGAGCTTCACGTTGGGCCCGATGACACCGGTGAGCCGGTCGAGGACGGCCGGGTGGCGAGCCAGGTCGCACATGGCCGCCGAGATCTTGTGGGGGAAGTGGATGCAGAGGTAGCGCCCGAGCACGGTTGCGTCGTCGTCCCGTTCGTCGGCCGTCAGGGCGCCGTCGATCGCACCGCGGCGACCACGACAGATGGCGGTGACCTCGTCGAGGCTCGCCGCCAGCAGGTCAGGCCCGAGGACGTCGGGCACCACGAGGTATCCCCGGTCGTCGTAGGTGGACACGACGCCCATGGTGCGGGGCCGCGGGCCGCTGCGCAATGCTCGTGGTGAGCGAGTACTTGTCTGGATCTGCACAGGAGGGAATGCACGATGGAGCGCCCCGCGGTCGCCGACTATCCGCCCGGAGCCCGATTGGCCACCCGGGTGATCGACGACTTCGAGCTCGTGTGGATGCTCCGGGGCCAGGCCAGGTTGACTCTCGACGAGGCCGAGCTGTCGCTCTCCCCCGGCCAGTTGCTGCTGGTGCCGCCCGGCGTGCGGCACGGGTTCGTGTGGGATGAAGACCGCCCCAGCCGCCACGGCTATGTCCATTTCGGACCACAGCGGATCCGCCCGCCGCAGCCCACGCAGGTGCAGATCCGCCGGATGACGCCGGACGACCCGCTCGCGGGACTGTGCGCCTACCTCCTGTGGCTGGCCGGCGATGCGCCCGACGGCTGGCAGCCCCGTGCCAGCGAGACGCTCCAGCTCATCCTGAGCCTCATCGTCGCCGGCCCTCTCCCTCCGGGCGTGGCGGCGCCGGTGCTGGTGCCGGCCCTGGCCGCCGCGATCGGCGAGTTGCGGCAGGAATGGTCACGAATGCCGCTGCACAGGATGGGCGTCGGCGAGCTGGCACGGCGCGCCCACGTGTCGCCCGGTTACCTCAACCGGTTGCTCCGCGCCGGCTTCGGCGTGAGCGCCGCCGCCGCGCTCGAGCGGGTGCGCTGCTCACGGGCCGAGTCGCTGCTGTTGCGGACCGACTTCACCGTCGAAGCCGTCGCCCACCACTGCGGTTTCGCCGACCCCAGCCACTTCTCCCACCGGTTCACCGCGATCCACGGCGTGTCACCCCGCGCCTACCGGGCCGCTGGGACCCCATCGCCCTCCGTGCTCAACGATCCCGGCGTCCGCCGGCTCAGCCACCTCTTGTGGGGTTAGACCGCTCCCGTTCGCGGCGGCGCTCTGACAGGTGGTCAGCAACGCCGATGGCCGTGAACGGGAAGATCGGCGCCGGTAGCAGCGCCAGCGCCCCGGTCAGCGCAACGAGGACGAGCGTGTAGACCGAGGCGACCAGCACCGCCAGGGCCCGCGCCCGCCCGTTGTGGTCGGCATCCATCCGCAGCGCCTTGATCCCCCCGGCGCCGAGGCCGGCGACGATGCCGGTGATGGCGTCGCCGACCAGCGCCGAGACTGGGATCCCCACCAGCAGGGCCCATCCCATCGCCCGTAGAACGGCGCCCGGAGCCCGCGGGTGCTCGGACATGAAGGCCAGCACCACGAACACGAACGGAATCAGCGCCAACCCGAACGCCATGGCGGCGGCGGCGTTGGGGCCACCGGGCTCGTCGGAGGCGTCGGCGACCAGCCCCGCCAGCAGCGACCAGAAGGCCGGCACCAGCAGCAGCGTGGCCACCATGATGGCCCGCCATTTCCGCTGGGGCGACAGCGGCTGCAACCCGCCGATGCCGTCGCCCCCACGCTCGGCCCGACGCGTCGCCATGGGCACTACGCCCGACCGGGCATCAGCCCTTGACCGCCCCGGCGGTGAGCCCGCGGATGAAGTAGCGCTGCAGCGAGAAGAACACCAGGAGGGGCAGGATCATCGTGATGAACGCGGCCGACGTGAGCAGGTGCCAGTCCTGGCCCCGCGATCCAGACAGGGTTTGCAGCGCGATCGTGAGGACCCTGTTCTCCTCGGTGGCGCCGAGGAAGATGCGGGCGACCAGTAGGTCGTTCCACACCCACAGGAACTGGAAGATGGCGAAGGCGGCGAGCGCCGGCACCGACAGCGGCACCACCAGCCGCCAGAAGATCGTGAAGTGGTCGGCTCCGTCGACCCGGGCCGACTCGATGATCGATGAGGGCAGCGAGCCGATGAAGTTCCGCAGCAGGTAGACCGCGAGTGGCAGGCCGAACGCGGTGTGGGCCAGCCAGATCCCGAGGAACGTGCCGTTGAGGTCGAGGTCGGGGAAGATCGGGACACCGCCGATCTGGGCGCCGTCGCTGTAGAGCTGCAGGATCGGGATCAGCGCCATCTGCAGCGGCACGACCAGCAGGGCCACGACCCCCACGAACATCAGGTAGCGGCCTCGGAACTCCATCCACGAGAAGGCGTAGGCCGCGAACGCCGCGATGGTGATGGGGATGACCGTGGCCGGGACGGTCACCGCCAAGCTGTTGAGGAACGCGTTCTCGAACCCGCCCGTGTCGAGGGCATCTCGGTAGTTCTGCAACGTCCACTGCCCCGAGTCGAACAGGTGGGCGAAGACCGTCCACCACCCAGTCTCGTTGACGACCGACTCGGGGCGGAACGAGGTGACGAGGACCCCGACGGTGGGGATGAGCCAGAGCGCGACGATCACGAGGATGGTGATGCGAACCGACCAGCCGCCGCGCCGCACCTCGGCCGCCTCGCCCGCCGGCGGCGGCGCGGCCGCCTCGACGTCGGTGGGCAGGGGTGCGGTGAGGGTCATCGAACGGCCTCCTGCTCACGGAACTGGCGGATGTTCCAGATCATCACCGGTATGACCGCCACGAACAGGACCACCGCGATGGCGGCCCCCCGACCGTCGTGGTTGCTGATGAAGAACCACTCGATCATGCGCTCGGCGATCACCTCGGTCTCGTTGTTCTCAGCGTTCCCGATCACGAAGACGATGTCGAACACCTTCATGGCGTTGATGACCATGTAGGTGGTCACCACCGCGATCGTGGGGGCGATGCTCGGCACGATGATGCGCCGGAAGACCTGCAGCTCAGACGCCCCGTCGATGCGCGCCGCCTCGATGATCTCGTCGGGGATCGCCTTGATGGCCGCGGACAGCACCACCATCGCGAACCCGGTCTGCATCCAGATCATGATCACCATGAGCAGCAGGTTGTTCCACGGCGTCTCCTGCAGCCACG
>OCZV010000026.1_pt1 | contig 54811 bp, 47 predicted proteins | sample 1539051 | NCBI WGS metagenome assembly OCZV01 (sample SAMEA3113581, study PRJEB22503) | soil metagenome
CTGGTCGGGGAGGGGGGACTTGAACCCCCGACCTCCTGCACCCAAAGCAGGTGCGCTTCCACTGCGCCACTCCCCGTCGACCGGCCGACAGCGTATCCGCCGGGCCTCGCCGGCCGGTCAGGCCTGACCGGCCGGACCGCCGCGGTCCGTGCCGACGCCTCACCGGGCGGTGGTACGGGGGTTCCCGACCCCCCCGTTACACTCACGCCCCTGTGAAGACCACCGTCTCGCCCCTCGAGGGGAACAAGGTCAAGCTCTCCGTCGAGGTCGACGAGGACGAGTTCGACAAGGCCATCTCCGACGCCTACCGCAAGATCGCCCGCGAGGTCCGCATCCCCGGCTTCCGGCCCGGCAAGGCGCCGCGCAAGGTCCTCGAGCGCCGGTTGGGCCCCCAGGTGGGCCGCGAGCAGGCCCTCAACGACGCCCTCCCCGAGTACTACGCCCAGGCGCTGGTCGAGCACGACGTCGACGCCATCGACTCGCCGCACATCGATATCACGGCGGGCCAGGAGGACGGTCCGGTGGCCTTCGACGCCGTCGTCGAAGTGCGCCCCGACGTGCAGGTACCGGGCTACGGCGGGCTCCGGGTGGAGATCCCCCGGCCCACCGTGTCCGACAACGAGGTCGACGCCCAGATCGACCGAATGCGGCAGGTGCAGTCCACCTTCGCCGACGTCGGCCGCGCCGCCCGCGACGACGATGCGGTGGTCATCGACATCACCGGCACCCTGGACGGCGAGGCGCAGGCCGGGCTGAGCGCGGACGACTACAGCTACACCGTCGGCAGCGGGATGATCACGCCCGAGGTCGACGAGCAGCTACGCGGCGCCAAGGCCGGCGACATCCTCGAGTTCGACGCCCAGCACCCCGACCCGGACGAGGAGCGCGAGCTGCGCTTCCGCGTGCTGGTCAAGCAGGTGCGAGAGCGGGTGCTGCCCGAGGCCGACGACGAGTGGGCGGCCGAGAACTCCGAGTTCGAGACCATCGACGAGCTGCGCGACTCGATCCGGAACCGCTCGTTGGTCATCCGCCAGGCACAGGCCCAGGCCCAGCTCCGCCAGGCGACCGGCGAGGCGCTGGCCAAGCTGGTCGACGCCGAGCCGCCCCAGCCGCTGGTCAACCACGAGATGCAGCACCGGGCCCAAGACCTGGCGCTGCGGCTCCAGGCCCAGGGTCTCGACCCCGAGCAGTGGCTGGCTGCGTCCGGCACCAGCAACGAGCAGTTCACGGCCGAGCTCAAGGAGGCGGCCCAGACCGCCGTCAAGGTCGACCTGGCCCTGCGGGCCGTGGCCGATGCCGAGGGCATCGAGTGCACCGACGACGACCTGGAGGACGAGCTCACCACCGTGGCGGAGCGGGTCGGCGAGAAGGTCGAGCGGGTGCGCCGAGAGTTCGAACGCGGCGGCCAACTGGCGGCGGTACGCTCCGATGTGCGCAAGCGCAAGGCGCTCGACTGGCTCCTCGAGCGGGTCGAGATCGTCGACGAGGACGGTCAGCCCATCGACCGGGCCGAGCTCGAGATCCGCCCCGGACCCGACGAAACCCCCGACGAGATCGACGAAGCACCCGACCAGCACACCGACGACACCGACGACGAGCACATCGACGAGAACGAGACGGAGAGCAACCCCGCGTGATCCGCAACTACCTCGTCCCCACGGTGGTCGAGCAGACCAACCGGGGTGAGCGGGCCTACGACCTCTACAGCCGGCTGCTCAAGGAGAACATCATCTTCCTGGGCACCCCCATCGACGACACGATCGCCAACCTCGTGTGCGCCCAGCTCATCCACCTCGAGTCCGACAACCCGGACAAGGACATCAACATCTACATCAACAGCCCCGGCGGGGACATCACCGCGCTGTTCGCCATCTACGACACGATGCGGTTCATCAAGCCCGACATCAGCACCATCTGCTTCGGGCAGGCAGCGTCGGCCGCCGCCGTGCTGCTGGCGGCCGGGGCGCCGGGCAAGCGCTTGGCGCTGCCCCATGCCCGGGTGCTGCTGCACCAGCCGTGGGGCCAAGCGGGGGGCCAGGCCACCGACGTCGAGCTGGCGGCCAAGGAGGTGCTGCGCATGCGCGAGCTCCTCGACCAGATCCTGGCGCGCCACACCGGACAGACCGAGGAGAGGATCCACAAGGACACCGACCGCGACTACGTGATGAGTGCCGAGGAAGCCCGGGACTACGGCATCATCGACGACGTAATCTCGTCGCGGCAGGCAGCCGACCTGACCGGCCCGATCACTCGGGCGAGCTAGCACGCCAAACGGGGGAGCGACCGACGTGGCCAAGTTCGGAGACGGTGGCGAGCTGCTCAAGTGCTCGTTCTGCGGCAAGTCCCAGAAGCAGGTGAAGAAGCTGATCGCCGGTCCCGGCGTCTACATCTGCGACGAGTGCATCGACCTCTGCAACGAGATCATCGAGGAAGAGCTGGCCGAGCCGAGCGAGTTGCGCTTCGACGAGCTGCCCAAGCCGATCGAGATCTACGACTTCCTCAACGACTACATCATCGGGCAGGACCACGCGAAGAAGATCCTGTCCGTCGCCGTCTACAACCACTACAAGCGGGTGCAGTACGGCGGCACGCCGTCGGGTGACGTCGAGCTCACGAAGTCCAACATCCTGCTGATCGGGCCGACCGGCTGCGGCAAGACGCTGCTGGCCCAGACCCTGGCCCGCATGCTCAACGTGCCCTTCGCCATCGCCGACGCCACCGCGCTGACCGAGGCCGGGTACGTGGGCGAGGACGTCGAGAACATCCTGCTCAAGCTCATCCAGGCGGCCGACTACGACGTCAAGAAGGCCGAGACCGGCATCATCTACATCGACGAGATCGACAAGATCGCCCGCAAGAGCGAGAACCCGTCGATCACCCGCGACGTCTCGGGCGAGGGCGTGCAGCAGGCGCTGCTCAAGATCTTGGAGGGCACCACCGCCTCGGTGCCGCCCCAGGGGGGCCGCAAGCACCCCCACCAGGAGTTCATCCAGATCGACACCACCAACGTCCTGTTCATCTGCGGCGGGGCGTTCGCCGGGCTCGAGAAGATCATCGAGAGCCGCATCGGCCGCAACGGCGTGGGCTTCACCGCCGACGTCAGTCGCTACGACGAGAAGGACCTCGGCGTGCTGCTCGAGCAGGTGCAGCCCGAGGACCTGCTCAAGTTCGGCCTGATCCCCGAGTTCGTCGGCCGCCTGCCGGTCATCGGGGCGGTGTCGAGCCTCGACCAGGAGGCGCTGGTCCGCATCCTGGGCGAGCCCAAGAACGCCCTCATCAAGCAGTACCGCAAGATCTTCGAGTTCGAGGACGTCGAGCTCGAGTTCGCCGACGACGCCCTCGAGGCCATCGCCGAGCAGGCGCTGCTGCGGGGGACCGGCGCCCGGGGGCTGCGGGCCATCCTGGAAGAGGTGCTGCTCAACCTCATGTACGAGCTGCCCAGCCGCAGCGACGTGGGCAAGTGCGTGATCGACCGGGCCGTGGTGCTCGAGCGGGTCAACCCCACGCTCGTGCCCCGGGCCGAGGCGCCGCGCCAGCGGCCCCGCCGGGCCGCTTCCTGACGACGCGGCCCATCCTCCCTTTGGACTTCGACGAAGCCCAGGCCTACCTCGACGACCACATCAGCCTCGAGAAGACGGCGGCGATCTCGGCCGGCCATGTCGAGGGGCTGTCGCTGGACCGCATGCGGCAGGTGGTCGACGTGCTGGGCGACCCCCAGCACGACTACCCGGTCATCCACCTGACCGGCACCAACGGCAAGGGGTCGACCGCCCGCATGATCTCGGCGCTGCTCGACGCCCACCAGCTGTCGGTCGGCATGTACACGAGCCCCCACCTGGAGCACGTCACCGAGCGGATCGCCCGCAACAGCGAGCCGATCGAGCCGGGGGAGCTCGCCGCGGTCCTGGGCGAGCTGGCCTCGCTGGAGGATCAGGCGTTCTTCGACCAGCGGCCGTCCTACTTCGAGCTGCTCACGGCGGCCGGCTTCGCCTGGTTCAGCCAGGTGGCGGTGGACGTGGCCGTGGTCGAGGTCGGGCTGCTCGGACGTTGGGACGCCACCAACGTGGCCGACGGTGGGGTGGCGGTGGTCACCAACGTCGGCAAGGACCACACGGACGGCCGCGGCGATTGGCGGCGCCGCGTCGCCGAGGAGAAGGCGGGCATCGTCAAGGCGGGCAGCCAGCTGGTGCTGGGGGAGACGGATCCGGCGCTGCGCCCGCTGTTCGAGGCCGAGGGACCCGCCGAGGTGTGGTTGCGGGACCGCGACTTCGGCGTGGTCGCCGACCGCGTGGCGCTCGGGGGCCACGTCGTCGATCTACGGACGCCCCACGGCCTGCTCGAGGAGGTGTTCCTGCCGGTCCACGGCGCCCACCAGGCCGACAACGCCGCCTGCGCGGTGGCGGCGGTCGAGGCGTTCTTCGGTCGGGCGCTGGCGCTCGACGTGGTGGCCGAGGCGTTCGCCGGGCTGCGGCTGCCGGGCCGGTTCGAGGTGGTGCACCGGGCGCCGTTGATGGTGCTCGACGGTGCTCACAACCCCGACGGCGCGCGGGCTGCGGCGGCCACGCTGGCCGGCGAGTTCGACGTGGCGGGGACGCGCCACTGGGTGCTGGGTCTCCTCGCCGGCCGGGACCTCGACGAGATGCTCGACGCGTTCGGGGTTCGTCCCGGCGACCAGGTGGTCGCCTGCACGCCGCCATCACCCCGGGCCGTCGCCGCCGAGGAGCTGGCGGCCGCGGTGAGTGCCCGTGGTGTGGCCGCCGATGCCGTCCCCGACGTGGGGGCCGCCGTCGAGCGGGCGCTGCGATCCGCCGAGGCGGCGGGGGACGGCGCCGGCGGGGGCGACCTGGTCATGGTCAGCGGCTCGCTCTACACGGTGGGCGCCGCCCGCACCGCCTGCCGGGGACTGGGCATGCTCGGCTGACGGGACCCGCTGCCGGCCCCGCAGGAAGGTCCCGGCGTCGTCAATTGCCGAGTACCGCAAGAAACGGCGCAGGAACAGGTTTCCGGGTGGGATTACCGCCCGTCCGGGCCGCCCACCTACCCTCGCCCCCTTGTGAAGAACCGCACCTTCGTGATGTGCAAGCCCGACGCCGTCGAGCGCGGACTGGTGGGCGAGGTCGTCGCCCGGCTCGAGCGCAAGGGCCTCAGCCTGGTGGCCGCCGAGCTCCGCCTCGTCGACGAGGCACTCGCCGAGCAGCACTACGCCGAGCACCAGGGCAAGTCGTTCTACGGCGAGCTCGTGAGCTTCGTGACCCGCTCGCCGGTGTTCGCCATGGTGGTCGAGGGGCCCGACGAGAACACCTACCTGCTGGTGCGGAACCTGGTCGGCGCCACCAAGGTCGAGGATGCGGAGCCCGGCTCCATCCGCGGCGACTTTGCCACCGTCACCACCGAGAACCTGGTGCACGCCAGCGACGGGCACGAGTCCGCCGCCCGCGAGATCGCGCTCTGGTTCCCGCAGCTCGCCTAGGTAGATCGCCGCGCGATCGCAACAGGGGGGTCGCTCGCGCGCGGATGGGGGTTCGTTAACCTACGGCGAACCGCTCCCGCGTGCCGAGCAGGGCGGAGGACCGCGATCCCCATGCGCGACAACTTCTTCTCATCGCTGACGGGCCGAGACATGGCGGTCGACCTCGGCACCGCCAACACCGTGATCTACGTGCGCGGCAAGGGCATCGTCCTCAACGAGCCCTCGGTCATCGCGGTCAACGTGCGCGACGGCCGGCCGGTGGCGGTGGGCATCGAGGCCAAGCGCATGGTGGGCCGCACCCCGAGCCACATCGAGGCCATCCGCCCGCTGAAGGACGGGGTCATCGCGGACTTCGAGATCTGCGAGAAGATGCTCAGCTACTTCATCCGCAAGGCCCACCAGCGCCGCTGGGGCAAGCCCCGCATGGTGATCTGTGTGCCCTCGGGCATCACCGGCGTCGAGCAGCGGGCGGTGCAGGAGGCGGCCGAGTACGCCGGGGCCCGCAAGCCGGCCTACATCATCGAGGAGCCGATGGCCGCCGCGATCGGTGCCGGCCTGCCGGTCCAGGAGCCGACCGGGAACATGATCGTCGACATCGGGGGCGGCACCAGCGAGGTGGCGGTGATCTCCCTGGGCGGCATCGTCACCAGCCAGTCGATCCGGGTGGCGGGCGACGAGGTCGACCAGGCCATCGTCAACTTCGTCAAGAAGGAGTACGGCCTGGCCATCGGCCAGCGCACGGCCGAGGAGGTGAAGATCGCGCTCGGCTCGGCCTGGCCGCTGCTCGACGAGCTGCAGGCCGAGATCCGGGGACGCGACCTCATGACCGGCCTCCCCAAGACCATCGTGACGACCACCGACGAGGTGCGCGAGGCCATCGAGGAGCCGGTCTCGGCCATCATCGACGCAGTGAAGGTGACGCTCGACAAGACGCCGCCCGAGCTGGCCGCCGACATCATGGACAAGGGCATCTGCCTCGCTGGTGGCGGCGCCCTGCTCAACGGGCTCGACGCCCGGCTGCACCACGAGACCGGCATGCCGATCGTGATCGCGCCCAACCCGCTCCACGCGGTGGCGGTCGGGTCGGGCCAGTCGCTCGAGGAGTTCGACGCCCTGAAGAGCGTCCTGTTCTCGTCCACCGGTTATTAGGGATCGCACCGTGGCGATCTCTCCCCCGACCGGATCGCGCACCCGGTTCGCCGTCCTCGTGCTGGCCTCGATCACGTTGCTGACGGTGGGATTGCGGGACGCCCCCATCGTCCGCGACGTGCGAGAGGTGGCCGGCACCGTGGTGCGTCCGGTCGAGGGGGCGGTCGACACCGTCACCCGGCCGGTCCGCAACGCCTGGCACGGCGTCACCGACTACGACGACCTCCAGCGCGAGAACGAGGAGCTGCGGGCGCAGGTCGAGGCGGCGGAGGCCGGCGGCGTGCGCGCCTCGGACGCCGAACGGCAGCTTGCCGAGCTGTCGGCGTCACTCGACCTGCCCTGGGCCGGCAACCTCGACACGGTGACGGCACGAGTCGTGTCGGGGCCGCGGTCCAACTTCAGCCACGCCGTCGAGATCGACAAGGGGACCGACGACGGCGTGGCCGTGGGGATGCCGGTCGTGACCGGCGCCGGCTTGGTCGGCACGGTCAGCCAGGCGAGCGGGGGGACGTCCACCGTCGAGCTGTTGACCGACCCCGAGTTCCGGGTCGGCGTGCGCCTGTCCACCACCGGCGACCTCGGCACCGCCCGGGGGCAAGGGCGCGGCGACCCCCTGTCGGTCGACTCGGCCATCGACCCGGACACCGAGGTGGCCGAGGGCACCGGTGTTGTGACCAGCGGGGTCGACCGCAGCGCCTACCCGCCCGGCATTCCGGTCGGAACGGTGGCGGCGACGCACCGGGGATCGGGGGGATTGGCGCTCGAGCTCGACGTCGATCCGCTGGTGGACGTCGACCAGCTCTCGTACCTGACCGTGATGCTCTGGACCGACGGCGGCTGAGGACACCATGCGTACCCGCCGCTTGACACTGCTGCGGGGGGCCCTCGTGCTGGTCGTGGCGCTCGTGGCGCAGATCGCGATCGTCGCCGACCTGCGGGTGGCTGGAGCCGTGGGAGACCTCATGCTGCTGGTGACAGTGGCGGCGGCGCTGAGCGGCGGGCCCGATCGCGGTGCCGCCTACGGGTTCGCCGCGGGGGTGGCCTTCGACCTGGTGCTCGACAGCCCCTTCGGGCTCTCGGCGCTGACCTACGCGGTCGTGGGCTACGGGATCGGCCTGGTGTGCGCCGGATTGTCCCGGCCTACGGGATGGTCACGGCTGGCCGTGGCCGCCGTGGCCGCGCTGGTGGCGACCGCGGTCTACACCGGCGTCGGCCACCTCGTCGGCACGCCGTATCCCTGGGGCGACGTCCCGGGCATCACCGCCGCCGTGGGATTGTGGAACGCCGCGCTCGTGCTGCCCGCCATGGCGGTGATGCGCTGGGTCCATGGCCCTAGCGAGCCGGACCGCCTCGAGGTGGCGCTCCGATGAGCCGGCTTCGCCCGCCCGCCCCCCTCCGCTCCTCGGCGTGCCTGCGGCTCGCCTCAGAGCGATCGCCGCTTCGCGGCGATTACCGCACTGTGTCTCTGGCTCGCTCACACTTCGTGCTCGCTCGCGTGGTCCTGTCGCCTCCGGTGCGGCGCCTACCGCCGCCGGCGCCTGCTAGACGCCAGCAGCGGCGCCGCATTCTCAGCGCCACCCGTTCGCTACCCGCCCTCCGCCGGAGACGGCCTATGGCCTCGGCCTTCGGCCGAGTCGAGGTTCTTCCATGAGCCTGCAGAGCGTCAACGGCGCGGTTGGCGGCGGCGGCAACGGCACGGCTGGTCGCCACAAGGTGCCACGGCTGCGGTTGTCGATGTTGGCGGTGGTCGCGACGGCGCTGTTCGCCTCGCTGTTCGCCCGGCTCTACGACCTCCAGGTGGTCGGCTCGTCCGACTACCAGGTCCAGGCCGAGGCCAACCGCGTGCGCACCGTGCAGGTCCCCGCGCCCCGGGGTCGCATCGTCGACCGCAACGGCAAGGTGCTGGTCGACAACCGGGTGGCGGTGGTCGTGGCGATCGACCGCAACGTCTTCGGCGACCTCGCCGAGGCGGAGCAGGCGGCGCTGCTGCAACGGCTGACCGGGGAGCTCACCGCCGCCGGCCAAGTCATCACGCCCGAAGAGGTGACCGAGCGGCTGCGCGACCAGCGCTACAGCCGCTACGCCCCCGTGCCGGTGGCCACAGACGTGCCCGAGGACCTGAAGATCTACCTCGAGGAGCACGCCGCCGAGTTCCCCTCCGTGGTGGTCGAGCGCACCCCCGTGCGGGAGTACCCCTACGGCAACCTGGCCGCCCACATCCTCGGCTACGTCGGCAAGATCAACGACGACGAGCTGGCGTTCGTCGAGGCCTCCGACGACACGGCAAAGCCTTACGCCCTCAACGACGAGATCGGGAAGACGGGGGTCGAGCGCACGTACGAGCGGTACCTCCGGGGCACGCCGGGGGTCCGGCGGATCGAGGTGGACGCCGAGGGCGACCCGGTGCGGGTCATAAGCGAGCGCGAACCGCGCCCGGGCGACGACCTGGTGCTGTCCATCGACATCGATCTGCAGGCCGTGGCCGAGCAGGCGCTGCAGCAGGGACTGGCCGACGCTCGCGCCCGTCCCCCCAACCGCGACAACCCGCCCAACAACGCCACCACCGGGGCGGTGGTGGTGGAGGACCCGAACAACGGCCAGCTCCTGGCCCTGGCGTCGTACCCCACCTACGACCCGACGGCGTTCGTCGACGGCATCGACGCCAACGAATGGGCCTACCTCAACGATCCCGCCAACCATTACCCACTGAACAACTGGGCGATCCAGGGTCAGTGGGCGCCGGGCTCGACGTACAAGCTGTTCATGGGCTACGCCGCGCTCCACTCCGGCTTGATGGCGCCCGACACCATCTTCTACGACGGCGGCGGCTATCTGATCCCCGGCTGCACCGGCCTCAAGTGCTACCGCAGCAACGCCGGCGGGGCGGCGCACGGAGCGGTGAACATCAGCGAGGCGCTCACCGTGTCGTCCGACGCCTTCTTCTACAACGTCGGCGCCCAGTTCTGGCTGCAGCGCGAGCGCTTCGGGGACGAGGGCCTGCAGGGCTACCTGGCCCCTTGGGGCGTCGGCGAGGAGACGGGGGTGGCGCTGACCGGCGAGCGGCCGGGGCGCATTGCGGGCCCAACGTGGAAGCGCGAATACAACGAGCCGATCGGCGGCGACACCGTGTGGCGCACCGGCGACAGCGTGAACGTTGGCGTCGGTCAGGGCGACGTGCTGGTGACGCCGCTGCAGCTCGCCAACGGCTACGCCACCTTCGCCAACGGCGGGACCCGCTACGTGCCTCAGGTCGCGCTGCGGGCCCAGACGTATCGGACGGGTGACGTGACCCAGGAGTTCGCCCCCGAGGCGGCGGGTCGCGTCGAGATCGCTCCCCAGGAGCGCCAGGCGCTGCTCGACGGGCTGGCGAACGTGCCGGTGAGGGGCACGGCGGCCGGGGCCTTTGCGGGCTTCCCGCTCGAGGACTTTCCGATCGCCGGCAAGACCGGCACCGCGCAGGTGGACAACAAGGCCGACACCGCCCTGTTCTCCGCCTTCGGACCGGTCAACGCCCCGCGGTACCAGGTCACCGCCGTGCTGGAGGAGTCGGGCTTCGGCGCCACGTCGGCGGCGCCGGTGGTGCGGCGCGTGTTCGAGGTTCTGGCCGGGGTCACGCCCAGGCCGGTGGCCGGTCCCAACGGCCTGCCGGTCAACCCCGAGGGCGGCGGCCTCGTGGGCGGCGGTGGAGCGGGGTACGACTGATGGCGCGGGGAGCGCTCGACCTCCGACGTGCGCCGGCACGAGGGCTGTCGGGCACCCGCGCCCTCGGCCGGCGGCGCCGCGACGACAGCTGGTTCCACCCCCGGGCGCCGGCGGCGTGGAAGCACGTCGATCTCGTGCTGCTCGGTTGCGCGTTGTCCGTGTCGGCGTTGGGTGCGCTGATGATCCTGTCGTCGACGCGGGGCACCGATCCCGACGCCTACGACCCGTCCTACCTGCGCCGGCAGGTGCTGTTCATCGGGATAGGCATGGCCGGCATGGTGGCGGTCACGCTCGTGGACTACCGGCGGTTGCGGGACTTCGCCTGGCTCCCGTACGTGGCCGTGCTGTTCATACTGGGCCTGGTGCTGTCGCCGCTGGGGACCGAGCAACGCGGCACCCAGGCGTGGTTCCAGCTCGGCGCCTTCCAGCTCCAGCCGGCCGAGCTGGCCAAGGTGGTGACGGTCTTCGCCCTGGCCGCTCTGTTCGCCCGCTTCGAACCACCCTTGCCCGCGCGGCGGCTCGCCGTGGGGCTGGCGCTGTGCGGCCTGCCGGTGGGACTGATCCTGGCCCAGCCCGATCTGGGGACGGCGCTGGTGTTCGTGGCCATCGTGACCGGCATGGTGTTCGTGGGCGGCGCCCGGATGCGGCACATCGTGGTGCTGACTGCCTTCGGCGTGATCGCCGTCATCGGAGTCCTGAACTCGGACCTTCTGGAGGACTACCAACGGGACCGGCTCACCGAGTTCCTCGAGCAGGACCAGGGTCTGGTGACGGCCGAGACCTACAACCTCGACCAGTCCAAGGCCGCGATCGCCTCGGGTGGCACGTCGGGGAAGGGGCTGTTCGAGGGAACGCAGACCCGCCTCGGCTTCGTGCCCGAGCAGCACACCGACTTCATCTTCACGGCCCTGGGCGAGGAGCTCGGGTTCGCCGGGTCGGCCACGTTGCTGGCGCTGTTCGCGCTCATGTGCCTGCGGATCCTGCGCACAGCCCAGATCGCCCACGACCGGCTGGGCACGCTGATCTGTGCCGGGGTGCTGTCGATGCTGGTGTTCCAGGTGTTCCAGAACGTCGGGATGACCATGGGCATCATGCCGATCACCGGCATCACGCTGCCGTTCATGAGCTACGGCGGCTCGTCGGTAGTCGCCTCGTGGCTGGCCGTCGGCCTGGTGCTGAACGTGCACATGCGCCGCTTCGGCTGAGCGGGGGCGCCGTTTGCGGCGGTTCCGGCCGGGCCCGGGCACCGACTGGCTCCGGCGTTCGGATGGGCCGGATTCCGTCACCTTCGAACGCCGGTTTGCTGGGGTCGCCGGTCACGATCGAGGGACCGGTAGTAGGGTCACTCAACATATGGAAGCAGGCCTGCTGATCAAGGAGGGCAAGTTCCTCGCCGCCATGTTCGGCTGGGACGCCCGCCCCTCGGTCGAGCAGATCGTGGCGTGGACGGCGTTCGCGGTGCCGGTCACATCGCGTCGCCGCCTGACGCTGCGCTGAGAGTCTGACCCGGTGCTGGACGCCGAGCGGGAGCCGATCCCCGGCGAGGCGACCGGCCGCCGCCCCTGGGTCGCCCTGCCGACATTGGTCGGGGTGCTGCTGGCGATCGTGTGCCTCGGCTTCGTGGCGGGCACCTTGGTGTCCCAGTGGTCGGAGGTACGGGACCGGATCGCCGACGCCGCGCCGGGTTGGCTCGTGCTTGCGGTCCTGGCCGCCGGCGCCGCCATGACGTGGATCGCCTGGTGCTGGGAGGACGCCTTGGCGCTGGTGGGGCACCGGCCGGGCCGTCGCCGGGTGATCGCCTGGTACTACGCAGGCGAGATCGGCAAGTACCTCCCCGGCACGGTGTGGCCGATCCTCGGCAGAGGTGAGCTGGCCCGCCGTGGCGGCGTTCCGGCTAGCCGCGCCTATCCGAGCGTCGCCCTGTCGCTGGCGACCTTGTACCTGGCGGGACTGAGCGTCGCCGCAGTGCTGGTGCCGCTCGACCTTGCGCAGCAGGCGGAGTCGCCGGCGGCCCTGGCGCTGCTGGTGTTGCTGCCGGTCGGCTTGGCGGCGCTCCACCCTGCGGTGCTCGGGCGGGCCCGCCGGGTGGTGGTGCGGCTCACGGGCCGGGGCGCCGGCGTGCCGCTCCCGCAATGGCGTGCGACCGCCGCCGTCGTCGTCCGGTACGTGCCGGCCTGGCTGGCGATCTGGGCGGCGACGTGGCTGGTGGCGCGGGCGCTCGTACCGGATCCGCCGATCCTGCGCATCGGGATCGCGGCCACCTTGTCCTGGGCCGCCGGCTTCGTGGCGGTGCCCGTGCCGGCGGGCGCGGGGGTCCGGGAGGCCGTGTTCGTCGCCGCCTCGGGGATGCCCGGGGGCCTGGCCGCCACCGTGGCCGTTGCCTCCCGGCTGGCCTTCGTTTTGGTGGATGTCGCCGGGCTGGTCCTGACCGCCCGCTGGCACCGGGCGGCACCGCGGCTCTCGGGAGCCACACAGCGGATCGAGCACTAGCACGCTCCGCCCTTGCCCGACCGCTCAGGGCGCGGTTCGGGGCCCGGAGAGGCACCCCGCTACCCTGGATTCGACATGACCGCGTTTCCTCGGGGGCTGCGCCCCCGCAGCCCATCGTCGCCCGGCTCGCTGGCTTGTCGACCCAACTATCCGCCCGTCTCGCGGCGACGAGGCGAGCGGGCTCTAGTTGGGTCGATCGCGCGGTCGACCGGTCAGGAGCTTCGCTCATGACCTCCGTCTGGACGCAGCTCGAGCCCCACCTCGCAGATGTGGAGAAGCCGGCCCGCTACGTCGGGCTGGAGCTCGGTGCGCAGCGTCCCGAGCACGGTCCGGGCCGCGTCGCCTGGCTGCTCACCTACCCGGATACCTACGAGATCGGGCTGCCCAACCAGGGCCTGCAGATCCTCTACGAGATCCTCAACGAGCGCGACGACGCCGTGGCCGAACGGTCGTACGCACCCTGGGGCGACCTCGAGGCGGTCATGCGCCGCGAGCGCATTCCCCTGTTCTCGGTCGACACCCACCGGGCCGCCGGCGACTTCGACGTGCTGGCGTTCAACCTGTCGGCCGAGCTGACCTACACCAACCTGCTCAACTGCGTCGACCTGGCCGGCGTCCCGGTCCGGGCCGCCGACCGCCGCCCCGCGCACCCGCTGGTGGCCGCCGGGGGTCACTGCACCTACAACCCCGAGCCGCTGGCCGACTACCTCGACTTCGTGGTACTGGGCGACGGCGAGGAGGTGGTGTCCGACATCACCCGGGTCCTGGCCGATTGGAAGGCGTCGGGCCGCACCGAGGCGGGTCGCCGAACGGTGCTCCGCGAGCTGGCCCGGGTGGAGGGCGTCTACGTCCCGTCGCTGTACGACGTGGACTACGACGGCCGGGCCATCCGGGCCATCCGGCCCCGCCACTCCGACGTCCCCGAGCGGGTCGAGAAGCGCACCATCGCCGACCTGGCGGCCTGGCCTTACCCCCGCAACCAGCTCGTGCCCCTCACCGAGGTGGTGCACGACCGGCTCAACGTCGAGGTCTTCCGGGGTTGCACCCGGGGCTGCCGCTTCTGCCAGGCGGGCATGATCACCCGCCCGGTTCGGGAGCGTCCCGCCGAGCAGGTGCGCACCATGGTGTCCGAGGGGCTCCGCCGCACGGGCTACGACGAGGTGGCGCTCACCAGCCTGTCCACCGCCGACTTCTCGGGCATCGAGTCGGTGGTGCGGGGGATCGTCGACGACCCGGCGAGCTGCGGTCAGACCTCGGTCAGCCTGCCCAGCCTGAGGGTCGACGCCTTCACCGTGGGCATCGCCACGCAGATCCAGAAGGCCCGCCGCACCGGTCTCACGTTCGCGCCCGAGGCCGGCACCTGGCGGATGCGCCAGATCATCAACAAGCTCATCCGTGAGGACGACCTGTACGGCGCGGTCACCAGCGCCTTCAGCCAGGGATGGCGCCGGGTGAAGCTCTACTTCCTCACCGGCCTGCCGTCCGAGACCGACGAGGACACGCTCGGCATCCACGAGCTGGCCCGCAACTGCGTCGAGATCGGGCGGAGCTACGGCAAGGGCGTGTCGGTGAAGGCGTCGGTGGGCGGGTTCGTGCCCAAGCCGTTCACGCCGTTCCAGTGGTTCGGCCAGAACACGGTCGACGAGCTGTACCGCAAGATCGGGCTCCTGCGCGACGCCGCCAAGCGGACCAAGGGGCTGCAGCTCACCTGGCACGACCCCAAGGCCACCCTGGTGGAGGGGCTGGCGTCGCGCGGCGATCGCCGTCTGGGCCCGGTGATCGAGCAGGTGTGGCGCCGGGGCGGGACGTTCCAGGAGTGGAGCGAGCACTTCCGGCTCGACCTGTGGCTGGAGGCAATGGCCGACCACGGCCTCGACCTCGACTGGTACGTCTACCGGCACCGCGGCGAGGACGAGGTCCTGCCGTGGGACCACCTCTCCGCCGGCCTGCACAAGGACTTCCTGTGGCAGGACTGGCAGGACGCGCTGGCCGAGGTCGGCCTGCCCGACTGCCGCTGGACGCCCTGCTACGACTGCGGCGCCTGCACCGGCTACGGCATCGAGCACGTGGTGGCGTCCGCCGTCCCGCCCGCCGGCGGCAGCCAGGGGACCGGGCAGGACCTGTCGACCGGGCACCTGGTGGGCGACGCGGTCCCGGTCGAGCTGCGCCCCCGCAGGTTGGTGGGGGCCGCGTCGTGAGCATCCGCGTCAGGATCCGTTTCTCGAAGCTGGGGAAGGTCAGGTTCACGAGCCACCGCGACGTGGCTCGGATCTGGGAGCGAGGGCTGCGCCGGGCCGAGCTCCCCATCGCGTACACCGAGGGCTTCTCCCCCCGACCCAAGCTGAGTTTCGGGCTCGCCCTCTCCACGGGGTACGAGTCGTACGGCGAATACCTCGACGTGGCCCTGCGCGAAGCGCTGGGCGAGGCCGAGATCCATGAGTTGCCCCGACGGCTCGCTCCGGCGTTGCCCGAGGGGATCGAGGTGCAGGCGGTCGCCGCCCTGCCGCCGGGAGCCACATCCCTCCAGCAGGCCGTGACCAGCTGCACCTGGCACATCGACGTGGGGGCAGCCCTGCGGTCCGCCGTCGCTCAGGCGGTGGCGGTCGCGCTGGCCGCTCCCGAGTTGGTCGTGACCCGCGAGCGCAAGGGGCAGAGCGTCACCGACGACGTGCGCCCCGCCATCCTCAGCGCCGAGGTGCTCGGGCCGCCCGGTGGCACCACGATCGAGGCCGAGCTGGCCACGCAGCCCCGCGGGCTGCGGCCGGCCGAGTTCCTGGCCGCGATCGACCCCACGTGGCGCGCCGAGCGGGTCACTCGCATCAGTCAATGGACGCAGGTCGGCGGCGCCCGGCGAGAGGTCATCGACCTCCCGCCGGCAGCGACGCCGCCTCCGCACGCCGAGGTGCGTGCGTCATGAGAAGGGAACCCACCCATGGCCGAGACAGTCGTCCCCGGCGGCACGGAGGCGCCAGAACCGGCACCTGAGGCGTCGCAGACGCCCAGCGCGGCGCCCGACGCCGCGACCCCTACCAGGTCGGAGGGGTCCGCCTCGCCGCCGGCAACCGATTCCGGCGAAGGCAACGGTGCCGGCCCCGGTGCCGACGCCGGGGGCGCCGCCACGACGGGCACCCCCGGCAAGCGCCGGCGCCGCGGCTCACGCGGCGGACGCAAGCGCAGCAAGCCCCGCACCGCCGAGGGAGCGAACAGCGGCGGCGCCGGTTCCGGCGCTGCCACCCAGCCGCAGGTCGAGGAAATGGCCCATGCCCAGCGCCAGCCATTTCCTCCAGCTGATCGGGCCTCCAGAGGTCGAGGAAATGGCCCACGTCCAGCGCCAGCCATTTCCTCCACCTCGCCGGCCACGGGCCCGGCCCCCGAGGACCGGACGCCAGAGCTGCCCGACCTCCACCGCGAGGGTCGGCCCGCCTCGGTGGAAGCGGCCGCCAAGGCCCTCGTGCCCAAGGCCCCGCCGCCGGGGGCGCCGCCCAAGCCCAAGATCGGCGACACCATCCCCGCCGGGGCGTTGCGCCCGGTCGAGCCGGCCAAGCCCGGGGACGATGCGACCGGCGACGGCGGCAAGCGGCGCCGGCGGCGTCGGGGCTCTCGTGGGGGACGTTCGTCGGGCGCCGCGCCGACCAGCGCCACCTCGACCACCAGCACCTCGACCACCACCACCGACAGGCCCATCGAGGCGGTGGTCGCCCACGAGCCCGCCGAGCTCGACGAGGAGACGCTCGAGCGCCGGCGGGGACGCGAGCGGAAGGGCCGCCCGGTCGGGCGCTACATGATGACCGTCCACGTGACGCCCGGGGCGACGCAGATCGCGGTGCTCGAGGGACGCTCGCTGATCGAGCACTACGTGTCGCACCCCTCCGACGACGTGTCGCAGATCCACGGCAACATCTACCTGGGCCGGGTGCAGAACGTTCTCCCCGGCATGGAGGCGGCGTTCGTCGACATCGGCACCCCCAAGAACGCCGTGCTCTACCGCGGCGACGTCCACTACGACCCCGAGGACATCGAGGGCGGTACGGCCGCGGGCAGGCCTCGGATCGAGGACGTGCTCAAGGCCGGCCAGACGATCCTCTGCCAGGTCACCAAGAACCCGATCGGCGCCAAGGGCGCCCGGCTCACGCAGGAGGTGTCGCTGCCCGGCCGGTTCGTCGTGCTGATCCCCAACTCGTCGACTTACGGCATCTCCAAGCGCCTGCCCGACGAGGAGCGCAAGCGCCTGCGGACGATCCTCGACCGGGTCAAGCCCGCCCAGCACGGCGTGATCGTGCGCACGGCGGCCGAGAGCGTCACCACCGACGAGATCGAGGACGACGTGCGCCGCCTGCTGTCGCAGTGGGACCAGATCGAGGCGCTGGCCAAGCGGTCCAAGGCGCCCACGCTGCTCTACCGCGAGCCCGACATGGCGGTACGGGTGATCCGCGAGGAGTTCAGCCAGGAGTACCGCAGCGTCCTCATCGACGACCGCGAGCTGTACACGGCCGTGCGCGAGTACGTGGCGTCGATCAGTCCCGAGCTGGCCGACAGGGTCCAGTACTACGACACCGAGACCGAGCCGCTGCCCATGTTCGAGCGCCACCACGTGCACGAGCAACTGCACCGGGCGCTGGACCGCAAGGTGTGGCTGCCCTCGGGCGGGTCGCTCATCATCGAGCGCACCGAGGCGCTTACAGTCATCGACGTCAACACCGGCAAGAACGTGGGCCGCTCGAGCCTCGAGGAGACGGTGTTCAAGAACAACCTCGAAGCCGGGGTCGAGATCGCCCGTCAGCTGCGGCTGCGCGACATCGGCGGCATCATCGTCGTCGACTTCATCGACATGGAGCGCAAGGACAACCGCGACGAGGTGGTGCGGGTGTTCCGTGACGCGCTGTCCCGGGACAAGACCCGCACCCAGGTGTTCGACATCTCCGAGCTGGGCCTGTGCGAGATGACCCGCAAGCGCATCGGCGAGGGTTTGTTGGAGTCGTTCGCCGAGCGCTGCCCGGAGTGCGAGGGCCGCGGGGTGCTCATCGACAAGGAGCTGCTCCCGGATTGACCGTTTCTGCCCGCGCGCACCGCCGTATGAGACCGTGAGCGCGGGCAGAACGGCTTGTCGCCATGTGGCGGCTGTCGGCGGGGGGCCGATAGGCTGACCCGTCCCCATCACGAGGCAGAACGTCATGTACGCAGTCATCAAGACCGGTGGCAAGCAGTACCGGGTCGAGAAGGGTCAGCAGGTCGACGTCGAGCTGGTTGGCGTCGGCGGCGACGACAAGGTCGAGCTCAAGCCGGTCCTGCTGGTCGACGGCGACACGGTGCTCGCGGGCCCCAAGGCGCTGAGCAAGGCCAAGGTCACGGCCAAGGTCGTCGGCGAGTCGAAGGGGCCCAAGATCACCGGCCTCACGTACAAGAACAAGACCAACAGCACGCGCCGCTGGGGTCATCGGCAGCGGTACTCGACCATCGAGATCACCGGCATCTCCAAGGGGTAGGTGACGACATGTCCAAGACCAAGGGCGCCGGTTCCACCAAGAACGGGCGCGACTCGCAGGCCAAGCGCCTCGGCGTGAAGGTGTTCGACGGCACGGCGGTCAACGCCGGCACGATCATCGTCCGCCAACGGGGCACCCGCTTCCATCCGGGCGAGAACGTCGGCCGCGGCGGCGACGACACGCTGTTCGCCACGGCGAGCGGCAAGGTCAAGTTCGGCCAGCGCAAGGGCCGCAAGCTCGTAGACATCATCCCGTAGCAGAGGGGGGAGGGAGACCCTCCCCCCTGCGACACCCCCCACCTGTGGCGCCGCCTTTCGGCGGCACTCATCTCCGGTCGCTCGACCGGCGAAGCCGGCTCGAGCGACGCCGGGGGGAACCGCAGGAGCCGTTCCCCCCGGACCCCCCTCGCATCGTGGTTCGTCTCGCGCGCGGTTCGCACCCGCCAGTGGCGGCCGTCATACTCCCGAAGCAGTGTCGCAGTTCGTCGACGAGTGCAACATCCACGTGAAGGCCGGGGACGGCGGCGCCGGGTCGGTGTCGTTTCGCCGCGAGGCGCACGTGGCCAAGGGCGGGCCCGACGGCGGCGACGGGGGATCCGGGGGTGACGTCTGGCTGGTGGCCGACCACAACGTGGCGTCGCTGCTGGCGTTCAAGGACCAGCCGTTCCGGCGGGCGGGCGACGGGACCCACGGGCAGGGCAAGCGCCGCCACGGCGCGGCGGGCCGGGAGCTGCTGGTCCCCGTGCCCGAGGGGACGGTCGTGCTCGACCGCGACGGCACCGTGCTGGCCGACCTGGTGGCGGCCGGTGACCGCTACCTGGCGGCCGAGGGGGGTCGGGGAGGCCGCGGCAACGCCCGCTTCCTCTCCAACCGGCGGCGAGCGCCGGCGTTCGCCGAGCAGGGCGAGGTTGGCGAGGACCGCTGGCTGCGGCTGGAGCTCAAGCTGCTGGCGGACGTGGCGCTGGTGGGGTTCCCCAACGTGGGCAAGTCGACCCTCATCAGCCGCATCTCCGCGGCCAAGCCCAAGGTGGCCGACTACCCGTTCACGACGCTGGAGCCGCACCTCGGGGTGGTCCGGCTCGGCGACGGGTACGAGTTCGTGGTGGCCGACATACCCGGGCTCATCGAGGGGGCGAGCGAGGGGCGGGGCCTGGGGCACCGGTTCCTCCGCCACATCGAACGGGCACGGGTGCTGTGCGTGCTGCTCGACCTCGCCCCGGTGGCCGAGCGCCCGCCGGCGGAGCAGCACGAGGTGCTGCTGGCGGAGCTGGGCGCCTATCAGCCCGAGCTGCTCGAACGCGAGCGGGTGGTCGTGGGCAGCCGGGCCGACCTGGCCGAGGGCGACGGCGCCGGGTCCGCCGCTGGCGCGGGCGGCGTCGACCTCGACCTGCGTGTGTCGGCGGTGACGGGGGCGGGGGTCGCGCAGCTCACCGGCCGGCTGGCCGAAGCGGTCCGCCGCGCCCGGGCGGCGCTGCCGGAACCGAGCCAGTTCGTGGTCCACCGCCCCGTGCGGGCCGGCTACGAGATCGTCCGGGAGGGCGGCGGCTGGGTGGTCGAGGGCCGGGAGGCGACGCGGGCGGTCGCCCTCTCCGACCTCACCCGTCCCGAGGCGCTGGCCGAGGCGCACCGCCGGCTGCACCGTCTGGGCGTCGACCGGGCGCTGGCCCGGGCCGGCGCCATGCCCGGCGACCCCGTTCGCATCGGCACGCTGGTGTTCGACTATCAAGACGACGAGGAGCCGGGGGACAGCCGCGGATGATCGTGGTCGCCAAGGTCGGCACGTCGTCGATCACCACCGAATCGGGCGAGATCGACGAGTCGGCCATCGCCAAGTTCTGCGCCGAGGTCGCGGCGCTGCGCGGCATCGGGCACCGGGTGATCATGGTGACGAGCGGCGCGATCGCCGCCGGGCTGCCGGCCCTGGGCCTCGAGGCGGCGCGCCCCCGCGACGCCGTCTCGCTGCAGGCGGTGTCGGCCGTGGGCCAGAGCCGGCTGATGCGGGTGTACGACGCCGCCTTGGCCGAGGGCGGGCTCATCGGGGGCCAGGTGCTGCTGGCGCCGCTGGACTTCACGGTGCGGCAGCAGTACCTGCACGCCCGCTCGACCCTCACCCGCCTGCTCGAGCTGGGGGTCGTGCCGGTGGTCAACGAGAACGACGCCATCGCCGACGACGAGATCCGCTTCGGCGACAACGACCGGTTGGCGGCGCTCGTGGCCCACCTGGTGGCGGCGGACCTGCTGGTGCTGCTCACCGATCAGCCGGGCTTGCTCACCGGCGACCCGCGCATCGACGACAAGGCCTCGCTGATCGAGGAGATCGTCGAGGTCGACCACACGCTCGAGGTGATGGCCGGCGGCACCGGCACCGAGCGGGGGAGTGGGGGCATGGCATCCAAGCTGGCCGCCGCCAAGATCGCCGCGTGGTCCGGCGTCCGGGCCATCATCGCCCATGCCGACCGGCGGGACGTCCTGGTCGAGGCCGTGTCCGGCGCCGCCGGCGTGGGGACCGTCGTGGTCCCCCGGCGCAGGCGGCTGCCGGCCCGCAAGCTGTGGATCGCCTTCGCGGTGGGATCGTCGGGCACGGTCATCGTCGACGAGGGCGCCCGCCGCGCGTTGCTGGAGCGGGGCGTCTCGCTGCTCCCGGCCGGCGTGACCGGTGTGAAGGGCGGCTTCGAGGCCGACGAGCCGGTTGAGATCGCCGGGCCCGATGGCCGGATCTTCGCCAAGGGCCTGTGCCGGCTCGACGCCGCCGGCCTGCGCGAGGTGGCCGGCCGGCACACGTCCGAACTGCCCGAGGGTGTGACCCACGAGGTCGTGCACCGTGACGATCTCGTCGTCCTCCCGTAGGGCGGCGCCCCCGCGTCCTCGGCGCGAGAACGGCCGACCCCGTGACCAATCCCGCCTCCAGAGGTCGGGGATGGTGGCCTTCCTGCTGTTGGCGGGCGTGGTGGTGCTGACGCGGGTGTGGCAGATCGCCGGACGCGAGGCGGTGTGGTGGAACGACTCCGCCGACTTTCTCACCAGCGCCGAGACCGGCCTGTTCAGCGTCGAGCGCTGGGGCGGGACCACGGACGGTTGGGGCACCGCTGGTACTGTCCCTGGCCCGCTTCGAGCCCCGCACCTACGTCAACTGGCAGGCGGTGATCGCCGCCGTGTGCTGGGGGGCGCTGGCCACCTCGGTGTGGCCTCTGGTCGCCGGTCGCCGGGGCCCGCTGGGTGGCGTCGCTGGCCGTGGTGGCGTTCTCGTGCACCGTGCCGGTCACGATGTGGGAGCGGTCGGTGCTGTCCGAGTCGCTGGGGATCTCGACCCTGGCGCTGCTGGTGGCGGCGACGCTGGTGCTGGCGCGTGGGGTAACCGGCCGGCGGGTGGTCGCAGTACTGGGGGCGGCCGCGGTGTGGCTCGCCACCCGCGACAGCCACGCCTCGGTGGTTCTGGTGGCGGCCGTGTGCCTGGCGGTGGGCGTCGTCGTCGCCGAGTGGCGAGCCCCGTCTCGTCAAAAGGGGGGCGACCGGGACGACGAGGAGGGGGGCGAGGTCGACGGCGAAGCGTCCCGCCACGACCGCTCGTTGGACGCGCTGATCGTTCTCGCGTGCGGTCTGTTCTGTCTCGGCGCGCTGGCGACCCATCCCACCTACCTGTTGACCGAGCCGCTGCGCGACCCGGAGCGCACGTTCAACAACGCCCTCGGCGATCGCAGCTTCTACGCGCCGATGGATCAACGCGAGGTGCCGTTGGTGACGGACCTGCTCGTCCCGGCCGGCTGGCTGGCGCTCGTGGTCGTGGGGGGTGTGGCGGCATGGGCCTCCTGGCGGCGGCGCTGGGGGTCGCCGCTGCTGCTGGTCGGGGCGATCACCGTGGCCCTGGCGGTGCCCCACGGCCTGGTGTCGTGGCACAGCGACGGCATGGAGACGGCCCGCCACCTGATCGTGCCGGTGGTGCAGCTGCACCTGGGCGCATTGCTGATGGTGATCGGCGCCTCGGTCAGGATCCGAGACGACCTGAGCCCGAGCGGCCCGCCGCCGCAGGCGGCATGACCGGGGAGCACGTTAGCGTCCGAAGCATGAGTGACGAGACCCCGCTGTCGATCCGCCATCCCGCCGAGACGACGGTCGGCGGCGTCGTCGTGGTGCAAGAGGCGTTCGGCGTGACCGACCACATCGAGGACGTCTGCCAGCGCTTGGCCGACGCCGGCTGGCTGGCGGTGGCGCCGCACATGTTCCACCGCACCGGCGATCCGGTGCTGGACCACGGCGACTTCGCGGCGGTCCGGCCGCACATGGGGGCGCTGACCGCCGACGGCATCCACGCCGACGTCGACGCCGCGCTGGCCTACATCGAGGGCGCCGGGTTTCCCGCCGAGGTGGCCGGCATCGTGGGGTTCTGCATGGGTGGCTCGGTGGCGCTGGCCACCGCCGCCCACCGCCAGCTCGGGGCTGCGGTCACCTTCTATGGCGGCGGTGTGAGCCAGGGCCGCTTCGGGTTCCCGCCGCTCGTGGAGCTGGCGCCTCAGCTGCGGACGCCGTGGCTGGGGCTGTTCGGCGATCTCGACCAGAGCATCCCTGTCGAGGACGTGGAGGCGCTGCGCGCCGCCGCGGCCAAGTCGCCGGTGCCCACCGAGGTCGTCCGCTACGCCGAGGCCGGCCACGGCTTCAACCGGAACGGCAGCGCCGCCCACCACCCCGAGTCGGCGGCCGACGCCTGGCAGCGCACGCTCGACTGGTTCGCCCGCCACCTGACCACGGGGACCACCGAGTCGGTCTGACCGTCAGCGACTCACAGCGCGTGCTGGCGGATCCAGGTGTGCATGGCGATGCCGGACGCCACGCCGGCGTTGATCGAGCGGGTGGAACCGAACATGGTGATCGAGCAGACCTGGGCGGAGGCGTGGCGCGCGGCGTCGGACAGGCCGGGTCCCTCCTGGCCGAACAGCAGGAGACAGCGTCGGGGCAGGGTCACCGACTCGAGCGGCACCGAGCCGGGGAGGTTGTCGACGCCCACGATCAGCAGCCCTTCGGGTTCGGCAGCGGCGGCGGTCTCCGCCCATGCCACCAGGTCGTCGATCGTGGGGTGATGGATGACGTGCTGGTAGCGCTCGGTCACCATCGCGCCCCGGCGGTTCCAGCGGCGCTGGCCGACGATGTGGACGGCGGCGGCGAGGAAGGCGTTGGCGTTGCGCACGACGGTGCCGATGTTGAGGTCGTGGCGCCAGTTCTCGACCGCCACGTGGAACGGGTGACGCCGGTGGTCGAGGTCGGCCACGATGGCGTCGACCCGCCAGTAGCGGTAGCGGTCCACCACGTTGCGCCGGTCGCCCCGGGCCAGCAGGTCGGGGTCGAGCCGGGGATCGTCGGGCCACGGCTGCGGGTGCGGTCCGACCCCGACGTCGCCCGCGCCGTCCACGTGTGAGGACCGTCAGCCGCCGGTCGACGCCCCGCCGGTCCCCGTGTCCCCGGTCGCGGTCCCCCCGTCGCCGGCCGCCAGGCCGAGCTCGGCCCGGATCTGCGACAGCCGGGCCTGCGCCTCGCTGTTCATCGACGCCTGCTCGACCTCGAGCATGCGGGACTCGACCGACGACTCGGTGAGCTCCGACATCCCCTTGGCCCTCGCGTAGCGGGACTCGATCTTGTCGCGCACCTCGTCGAGCGTCGGGACGTCCTGACCCACGGCCTCGGACAGCGACGCCATGGCCGTGTTCATCTGCTCCTGCATCTTGGCCTGGTCGAGCTGCGACAGCAGCTTCTGGCGCTCGCCCAGTTTCTGCTGCAGTGCGGTCGAGTTCTGCTGGACCGCGGCCTTGGCCTGGTTGGCGGCATCGGTCGACTGCAGGTGGAGCTGCTTGAGGTCCTCGACCTCGCGCTCGAGGGTGATGAGCCGGTTGGCGAAGCTCTCGGCCGTGACCGTGTACTGGGCGGCCTTCTCGCTGTCGCTCGCCCTGGCCGCCTCGTCGGCCATGAGCACGGCCTGGCGGGCGTTGCTGTTGACCTTCTCGAGCTCGCCCATGGTGCGGTTGAGCCTGATCTCGGTCTGCTTCTGGTGGGCGATGACGTTGGCGGCCTGCTCCTTGAGGCGCCGATGCTGGTCCTGGGCATCGGCAATGGCCTGTTCGAGCTGGACCTTGGGATCTGCCCGCTCCTCGAACGAGGAGCCGAGCTTGGCCGTCAGGTAGCGCCACCATCGCCGGAACAGTTTCAACATGCCCCGCAGGTTAGGCCCATCACGGCTTCTGCCCGCGCTCACCGTCGATATCGACGCGAGCGCGGGCAGGACGCCGTCAGCGCCGGGCGCGGCTGGCCAGACCGGCAACCCGGTCCGCCATGATCGTCGCCTCCGGCACGCCGAGGCGACGGGTGATGGCGACGTAGGTGAGCCCGGCCGGGGCCAGCACCAGCACCAGCGCCACCAGCGAGGGCAGGCCGCCGAACAGCGCCTCCGCCATCACCGCGACGATCGCCGACGCCGCGCAGCCGGCGGCGATGGGGTTGAGCCACCGGCCGGCCAGGCGAGTGCGGCCGACGCGCCAGGCCAACGCCCGGCTCAGCAGCCGGTACTCGACCCAGCGCGACACCGCGGCGCCGAGGGCCAGGCCGATGATGCCCAGGTGCGCGATGCCGGCGGGGTTGTCGCGCGCCGCCTCCGGCAGCGGGCCCAAGGTGAAGATGTCGCCCCAACCCTCGATGCCATCGGGACCCACGACCAGCCGGTCGAGGGGGAACATGAACGCCAGGCCGATCACCGCCGCCATGACCACGCTCATGGCGCCCAGGCGGGCGGGCGTGCGGGCGTCGCCGAGCGCGTAGAGGCCGTTCTGCAGCAGCCGCGACGACGTCGACGCCAGCAGGCTCATCGAGAACACGGCCAGCGTCAGCCACACGGCGATGGTGTCCGCCGACGTGAAGTTGCCCCGCTGGAACAGCGCCCGCACGATCACGTCTCCCACCACGATGAACAGCGTGGCCGTGGGCGCCACGTACCAGGCGATGCGGGCCATGCCCTCCTCCAGCCGCAGCCGGAACCGGCGCCGGGTCTCGGGGTCGTGCACCTCGACCTCCGACAGCTCCGGCAGCTCGGCGGCGGCGACGCTCATGCCGAACAGGCTGATGGGCAGGAGGTATAGGACCAGCGCGTACTGCAGCGACGAGACCGCGCCGGTGGCCAGGTAGCTGGCCAGCAGCAGGTCGACGTAGCCCATGATCTGGATGACGCCCCGCCCCATGACGACCGGCGCGAACCGGCTCAGCACGCTGCGGACCGAGGCGTTGGCCGTGTCGAGGCTGAGGTGCACGCTGCCCAGCAGCCGCCGCACCGGCCCGATCTGCACGCCGAACTGGAGGATGCCGCCGATCAGGACGCCCCACGACACGGCGATGGCCAGCGTACGGGTGTTGCTGGTGGTCAGGCCCACGGCCACCAGGGCGGTGATCTGGGCGGCGTTCCACAGCACCGGGGCCACGTAGGACAGGAAGAACCGGCGATGGCTGTTGAGCACGCCCAGGCACCACGCCGACAGCACCAGGAAGCCGATGCCGGGGAAGATGATGCGGACGAGCTGCACCGTGAGGTCGAAGCGGAACTCGTCGTGGAAGCCGGGCACCAGCACCCGGGTGAGCGGCTCGGCGGCGACGACGCCCACCACGCTCAGCACGCCGGTCAGCGCGACGAGCAGCCCCGCGACGGCGCCCGCCACGCGGCCGGCCTCGTCATCCCGGCCCTCGGCGCGCAGCCGGGCGTAGACGGGGATGAACGATGCCGACAGCACCCCCTCGCCGAGCAGGTTCTGCATCAGGTTGGGGATCCGCAGGGCCGCCCGGAAGGCATCGCCCGCCGGACTGGTGCCGAGGTAGTTGGCGAGGACCGACTCCCGGACGAGGCCCGCGCAGCGCGAGAGCAGGATGCCGGCCGCCACCAGCATCGACGATCGCTGGGTGCTGGGAGGCGCCTCCGCCTCGGTGGGGGCACGGCCGGCCACCGACGGTTCCGGCGCCGTCGGAGCCGTCGGGGGCGCCTCGACCTCCGGCGGTGCCATCGTGCCCAGTGGCGCGGGCCGGACGTCGATCCGGGCGTGCTCGCCCGTCAGCCACGGCGCCGGCGGCTGGTTGGCCACGCCGGGGGACTCCGCCGTCAGCCCGAAGACGTCGTCGACGACGGGCAGCTCGATGGTGGCGGCCTCGGGCTCGTACCAGCCGGGCATGGGGACCGGGGTCGGCTCGGGCCCGGGCTCCGGCCCAGGCGGCGGCTCCGCTCCTCGAGCGGCGAACCGCCGGGCCCGGCGCCTGTTCTCCTCGCCGTAGTTCAGGTCGGCCTCCCTCGGGACCCGCCGCCGCACCGGCTGGGCGGGCGGTTCGGGGGGTGGCTCCTCCGGAGGGGTGGTGCGCTCGTCCGTGGGGCGACGGTCGGGCGGCACGGTCACTCGGGCGCGCCGCCGGCGGTGAGCCCGTCCTGCGCGGTGCGACTCGTCTCCTCCAGCGCTTGGCGCAGCGACTCCATCTCGGTGACCAGGGCATCGACGTCGGTCCCCAGGCCCTCGACGGAGGTGTCGGCGGTGGCGTGGGCGGACAGCTCCAGGGTGCGGGCCACGGCCTCGTCGAGGCGGGCGTCGAGCATGCGCAGCTCGCTGTGCGCCTGGGTGATCACGCGGTCGAGGCGCTCGGCGGTGGCCCGTTGGGCCTCCAGCGACTGGGCCACGCGGGCCAGCGACGGATCGGCCGCGCCCCTCGCCGTGGCTTGGGTTCCGGCGACCTCGGCGATCTGGCGTTGGATGTCGGCGAGGTCGATGCCTCGGCGGGCCTCGACCAGGGTCTGGCCCCGCTTGGCGATCAGCCAGCACTCCTCGACCCCGGTCTGCATCCTGGCGGCGATCTCGGCCAGGTGGTCACGCAGCGGCCCGGCCCGCGTGCGTGCCACCGCCTCGTTGAACCGGTTGCGCGCCTGGAGCGCCTCCTGGACGTAGCGGCGCCAGGGCTCCTGCAGCGTGAACGGGTCGATGCGCTCGCCGCGCCGCTGCCGGGGGATCGACAGTGCCACCTTGCCCGCCCAGACGGCCACGCCCAGCGGCAGGGCGGCAACCAGCGGCGCGCCGGCGACGATGGTGGCCGCCGCCACCCCGCCACCCAGCAGGATTCCGAGCGGCGAGGTGATCGCCCGGGCCACCTGGGCGGTGAAGAACCGGTCGCGGAACGAGGACGCGGCCATAGGTGTCGATCAGGCTAGGCGGCCCCGCTCGGGGGTCCAGTCATGCCCGCTGAGGCACTAGCTCACTCGCCGGCGTAGCGCTCCAGGGACCCGGTGACCTCCTCCTGGGCGGTGGCCAGGGACGAGGCGATGTCGGCGTCGTTGAGCAGCACCGCCTCGATCGCCCCCTGCAGCGCGTCGACGAAGTCGGGGTAGGGGCCGATCAGCGGGCCGGGCTCGTCGGGGTCGGCCTCCGAGAGCTGGTCGACCGCGGTCTTGAGCAGCACCCCCGCCACCTGGTCGGCCCAGAACGCCTGGACGTCGGGCTCGTCCTGCACCGACTTCACGATCGGCAGGTAGCCGCCATTGATGTGCCAGCTCTTGGCGTTCTCGGGCTGCAGCATGTACTCGAGGAAGCGCCACGACGCGGCCTGCTCCGCCGGCTCCGACTCGTCGACGATGAAGAAGGCACCGCCGCCCGGGTGCACCTGGCCCGGGCCGTCGATGCCGGGGAAGGGACCCGTGGCCGGCACCAGGTCGGTGCGGTCGACGATCGACTCGTCGAAGTCGACGCCCGCCTCGGCGGCCGTGAGGTCGCCGGCCAGGGCGTCGGCGATGGTCTTCGAGGCGGTCGAGGTCTCGATGAGCATCGACGAGTCCTGGGTCGCCAGGGCGAGGTAGTGGTCGACGCTGCCCTCGGTGTTGGCGAACACGTTGATCAGCCCCTCGTCGTTCATCCGCTGCAGCAGCTCGAGGATCTCCGTCGCCTCGGGCGTGTCGAAGGTGGCCGCGGTCGCGAAGCCGTCGTGGCCGTTGTCGTTGTCGACCACGTCGATGCCCCCGCCGCTCAGCCAGTTCTCGAACACGGCGTGGCTGGCCTTGAACGCGAACGGCTTGTCCGAGACGCCGGCCCGCTTGAGGGCCTGGGCCTGCTCGTAGATTTCCTCGAGGGTCTGCGGCGGCGCCTCGGGATCGAGGCCGGCCTTCACCCAGTGGGCCTTGTTGTAGTAGAGGACCTGCGACGACACGTTGACGTAGCCGGGGTAGAGCACGCCGCCGACCGAGTGGGCCGAGCGCACGGCCGGCTCGATGTTGGTGGGGTCGTAGTCGGCCGCCTCCATGCACGCCTCGGCGGGCAGCACCAGCTCGCTGTCCGCCACCGCCTTCAGCTCGGTGGTCTCCAGCATGACGACGTCGGGGAGCTGGTCGACGTTGGCCGAGGCGGTGCTCTGGAACTTGCGCCAGACCTCGGCGAACGAGCCGCCCTGGTCGCTGGCGACGAGCCGGACCTGGTCCTGGCCGGCGTTGAACCCGTCGACCATGGCTTCCATGGTCTGCTTGACCGGGCCGCCGATGCCGCCGTACCAGAGGGTGATCTCGACCGGCCCCTCGGCCGCGGCTTCGTCGAGGGCGTCGAGTGGGCAGTCGGGCAGCGCTGCCTCGCCGTCGCCGCCAGCCTCCACGTCGGCGCCCTCCCCGGAGCCATCACCCGAGCTCGGCGGGTCGCTGCAGGCGGCCGCGAGCAGTCCCAGCGCCAGCAGCACCACCAATCCGATCGGTCGCCGAGCCATCGTCCCTCCGGTCTCCGCCCGCAGGTCAGCCTGCGTAGCGCTCCAGCGATTCGGTCACCTGGTCCTGGGCCTGCGCCAAGGAGTCCGACACGTCCCGCCCCTCGAACAGCACGGCGTCGAGGGCGTCCTCGATGGCGTTGGCCTCGTCGACGTAGGGCCCGATCAGCGGTCCCGGCTGGTCGGGGTCGGCGTCGGCGAGCTGCTCCACGGCTGTGCTCAAGAGCACCCCACCCAGGTCGTCCTGCCAGAAGGCCTGCACGTCGGGGTCCTCCTCCACCGCCTTGACGACGGGCAGGTAGCCGCCGCTGAAGTGCCAGGCCTTGGCGATGTCCGGCTGGAGCATGAACTCCAGGAACCGCCACGAGCCCGCCTGCTGGGCCGGCTCCGACGTGTCGAGGATGTAGAAGGCTCCGCCGCTGGGGAACACCCTGCCCGCGGCCTCGACACCGGGCATGGCCCCGGCACCCGGGACGAGCTGGGTCCTGTCGAGCACCGACTCGTCGAAGCCGATGCCGGCCTCGGCGGCCGTGAGGCCACCCCCCAGGAACTCGGCGATGGTGGTCGAGGCGGTCGAGGTCTCGATGAGCATCGACGACTGTTGGGTCGCCAGCGCCAGGTAGTGATTGACGTTGCCTTCGACGTCGGCGAAGGCGTTGAGCAGACCCTCGTCGTTCATCTTCTTCAGCCAGCCGACCACGTCGTCGGCCGCCGGGGTCGCGAAGGTGGCCTCGGTCGCTGGCTCCTCACGCCCGTTTCCGTTGTTGACGATGTCCTCGCCGATGCCGGAGAGCCAGGTCTCGAAGAACCAGCGGTCGGCCTTGAACGACAGGGGCTTCTCAGAGACGCCGGCGTCCTTGAGGGCCCGGGCCTGCGTGTAGAGCTCGTCCAAGGTGTCGGGCGGGTCGTCGGGGTCGAGGCCGGCCCGTAGCCAGTGAGCCTTGTTGTAGTAGAGCATCGGCGTCGACACGTTCATGTAGCCGGGGTAGAGCACGTCGCCGACCGTGTACTTCGATCGGGCCACCGGCTCGACGTTGGTGAGGTCGTAGCCCGCCGCCTCCATGCACGCCTGGGCGGGCAGAACCTGGCCGCCGTCGATCATGACCTGAAGCTGCGTGTCCTCCAGATAGATGACATCCGGGAGCTGGTCCGGGGACGACGACGAGGCGCTCTCGTACTTGCGGAAGACCTCCTCGTACGCCGACCCCTGGTCGCTGGCGGTGAGCCGTACCTCGTCCTGGCTGGCGTTGAACCGGGCGACGATGTCGTCCATCGTGGCTTTGGCCGATCCCTGGAGACCGCCGTACCAGAGGTCGATCTCCACCGGTGCCGCCTCGGTGGCGGTCTCGAGGGCGTCGAGCGGGCACTCGGGCAACTCGGGCTCGCCCTCGCCGTTGCCGGTTTGGACGGCGTCGCCCGATCCGGTCGTCGGCGGGTCGCTGCAGGCGACGGCGACCAGCGCGGCGGCGATCAGGACGGCGATGCGGACGTGGCGTCGTGTCACGAGGTTCTCCCTGTCATCCCTTGACCGCGCCCGCGGTGAGGCCCCGGATGATCTGGCGGGAGAATGCGAAGAGCAGCAGAAGCACCGGCAGGGCCACGACGAGCGCGGCGGCGATGGCGATGTTGGAGTTGGCGACCTCGGTGCCGACGATGTTCTTCAGGGCGAGCTGGGCGGTCTGCTGGCGATCGTCGTCGATGATCGCCTGGGGCCACAGGTACTGGTTCCAGGCACCGAGCGCCGAGATGACGATGAACGACGCGATGACGGGCCGGGTGAGCGGCACCGCGAACCGCCAGAGGAAGCCCATGTGCCCGTAGCCGTCGAGGCGGGTGGCGTCGTGGACCTCGGGCGGCACGCCGCGGAACCCCTGGCGGATGAGGAACGTGCCGAACGCCGTGGCCCCGAACGGCAGCACCAGGCCGGCGTTGGAGTTGATCCAGCCCAGCTCGCGGATCGTCTGCACGTTGGCCAGCAGCGTGACCTCCAGCGGCAGCAGCAGCGTGGCCATGAACAGGGCGAACACCAGCGTCTTGAACGGGAACCGCAGGAAGGCGAAGGCGTACGCGGCCAGGATCGAGGTCAGCACCTGGGCCACGGTGATGAGCGCGGTGATCGTGAAGCTGCGCTGCATGGCGGGGCCGATGTCGCCCTGGTCCCAACCCCGGTTCCACACCGTCGCCCCGAAGGCCACCACGACGCCGGCGGTGACGCCGACGCCCACCAGCGCGGCGAGCAACAGCGGCCGCCAGCGCGGCCGCGACAGGCCGAACCCGACGAGTTGGGTGGCGGCCAGCACTGCGATGGCGAGCAGCCACCACAGCGGCGTCGCCCCCGACCGGTCGACCGAGGCGTGCCAGATCTGGCCGGCGAGCAGGGCGACCGCCACCACGCCGGCGGCGACGGCCAGCAGGCGCCGGGGCGACGCCAGCGGCGCCGGGTCGGTCAGGCGGCCGCCACCGGCCCGGAGCTGCACCCAGGCCAGCGCCAGCGCCACCACCAGCGTCCTGACGACGACCGAGAACGCGCCGCCGTCGAGCCAGCCCCTGTCCTTCCATTCGACGGCGACCGGATGCAGGGGCCGGCCCGCGTCCAGGTAGGGGAACGGTGGGGACAGCGCCTGGATCACGGTCAACACGACCGGCACCAGGACCAGGGCCGCGAGCACGACCAGCACCGCGTACTGGCCCACGAGCCCGGCGGTGCGCCGGGTCGACGACTTGCCGACGGTGGCGGCGGTGAGGCCCCGGTCGGGTGCGCCGAGGACGACCTCGCCGGGCACGCCGGTCGCCGGTATGGCGGCCCCGGCGGCAACGTCCGCGGCCGTGGCGTCCGGCCGCTCCGCCACATCGACACCGGCCGCCGGCCGGGGATCGGTGCCCTCGGCCGGGGCCGGGGAGCCGGCGTCAGCGGGCATAGTGCACCCTCCGCTCCAGGATGACGAACTGCAGCGCCGTGACGACCAGGGTGACGAAGAACAGTCCCACCGAGTAGACGGCTCCGATCCCGATGTTGTCGGGCCGGACAAGCCGGTTGATCTTGAACACCAGCGTCTCCGTGGCGCCGGCCGGTCCGCCGTTGGTGAGGATGTCGGGCTGGGCGAAAGCCTGGAGCCCGAAGATCACGAGCACGACCAGCAGGAACAGCAGCACCGGCGAGATCAGCGGCAGGGTGATGCGCAGCAGGCGGCGCACCGGGCCGTAGCCGTCGAGGGTGGCGGCCTCCATCACCTCGTCGGGCACGTTCTGCAACCCGGCCAGCACGATCACGAACGACAGGCCCATGTTCTGCCAGATCGACGACAGCGCCACCGCGAACATGGCCCAGTTCGGGTCGGTGAGCCAGTCGACCTGGAAGACGCCGACCACCGGGTTGAGCAGGTAGAAGAAGATGACCGAGGTGACCGCCACCGAGCTGGCCAGGGTCGACGAGAAGATCGCCTGGAACACCTTGATGCCCTTCAGCCGGCGGTGGGCGGCCACCGCCAGCAGTACCCCCAGCACCAGGCCGGCGGGCACCGTGTAGAGCACGAACTGCACGCTGTGCCACAGCCCCTCGCGGAAGTCGTCGCCGGTGAGCTGCTCGCGGTACTGGCGCAGGCCCACCTCCTCGAAGAAGGCGCCGTTGGCCCGGCTCTCGAAGGTGCCCCAGTTCAACAGGTTGAGGAACGGCCGGTAGAAGAAGGCCACGAACACCGCGACCGACGGGGCCAGCAACAGCAGGGCGATCCCCGTCTCCTTGGCCGAGTAGCGGGGACGCTCCCGCCGCCGGAGCACCGCCGTCCCGACGCTCACGTGATCCGTTCCGTGGTGCCGGGGTCGAACAGGTGGACGTTGGCCGGGTCGACCGCCAGGCGGATCGTGCCCCCGGCCTCGTGCGGCGACATGCCCACCTGGCGGACCACCACCGGCGACGGTCCGACGGCGCCGAAGACCAGGCACTCGTGGCCCAGCCACTCGACCGCCCGCACCTGGTGGGCGATGCTGCCGCCGGCGGACACGTCGAGGTGCTCGGGCCGGGCGCCCACGATCACCGGCTGGCCCTCCTCGAGGGGGGTCTTCAGGTCCGGCGGCACGGGGAACCGGCTCTCGCCGACCTCGACCGCTGCCGATCCGTCGCTGGTGGTGACCGTGCCGGCCAGCGTGTTCATGGGCGGTGTGCCGATGAACTGGGCGACGAACAGGTTGGCGGGGGCGCCGTAGACCTCCTGCGGGGTGCCGACCTGTTGCAGCCGGCCGGCGGAGAGGATGGCGATGCGCTGCGCCATGGTCATGGCTTCGACCTGGTCGTGGGTGACGTACACGACGGTGGTCTCGACCCGCCGGTGTAGGTCGACCAGCTCGAGCCGGGTCTGGGCGCGCAGCTTGGCGTCGAGGTTCGACAGCGGCTCGTCCATGAGGAACGCCTGGGGGCGCCCGACGAAGGCCCGGGCCAGCGCCACCCGTTGCCGCTGCCCGCCCGACAGCGCCGCCGGCTTGCGCTTGAGGAACCCCTCGAGCCCGAGCACGCGGGCCGCCTCGTTGACGCGCTCGTCGCGCTCGGATCGGGTGAGCTTGCGGGCCGGGCGGTCGGGCCCGTCGGCGTGGTAGCGGCGGACCAGCAAGGGCGATTCGATGTTCCGCTGCACGGTCATGTGCGGGTAGAGCGCATAGCTCTGGAACACCATCGACACGTCGCGGCGCGCCGGGTCGACGTCGTTGACGACCTGATCGCCGATGAGGAGCTTCCCGTCGGTGATGTCCTCGAGCCCGGCGATCATCCGCAGCGCCGTCGTCTTGCCGCAGCCCGAGGGTCCCAGCAGCACCATGAACTCGCCGTCGTCCACCGCCAGGTCGAGGGCGTCGACGGCGACGACGTCGTCGAAGCGCTTGGTCACGCTTTCGAAGGTGACGCTGGCCAAGTGCGACCTCCCAATCTGCCGGCTGGTGCCGCACCCGGTGCGGCGCCCTGGGCCGAGTGCCGGCGCTCCGCGACGCTAGGCATGTGCGGTGTCGTCAAGGTAGCCGGGCGACGACGGAGGGGCGGCCCAGGGGTGTCGCGTCGGCATCGTCCGGTCGCTGCCAGCCGAGCGCCGGCACGGTTCGCCGCTCTCCGTGCACCCAGGTCGTACGCTGAGCGCGGGTGAGTGACTTCGACTGGCCGGAGGAGCGGGCAGGGCTCGAGCGGGCGTCGTCGCGCTGGTGGGTGTTCCTGCTGCTCGGGGCGGTCGCCGTGGCGCTGGGGCTGCTGCTGATCTTCGACCTGTTCACCGCCGTGCGCACGGTGGCGCTGTTGGCGGCCTTCGGCCTGATCGTCAACGGGCTCGACGAGCTGGTGGCGGTCGGGCGCTACCGCAGCGTCCTCGGCGTCGTCGCCGGCGTGGTGTTGGTCGTGGCCGGCGTGCTCGCAGCCCTGTGGCCCGGCATCACGTTGTGGGTGCTGGCGGTGGTGACGGGCATCGGGCTGCTGGTTTCGGGCGTGGCCCGCATCATCGGGGCGCTGGCCCTCCGGGTGGAGGGATGGGGCTGGCTCTTCGTGGCCGGGGTGCTCAGCGTCGCGGCAGGCGTGCTGGCGCTGTTCTGGCCGGACGCGACCATCCTCGTCCTGGGCCTCCTGTTGGGGATCCGCATCCTGTTCTTCGGCATCTCCGAGATCGCCTTCGGCCTGGCCCTGCACGACGTCCGCGGCTCGCTGCGCTAGGGGCCCAACTCCCGCGTTCTCGGGCCTGAAGTGGTCGCTGGAGCGACCATTTCTGACCCCGAAAGCGAGGACCTGGGTCAGAAGTTGCTGACGACCGCGGTGAAGACCTTGTCGATGCTGGTGGGGTCAGACGAGTCGTAGACCGCAGCGGTGGTCGCCTCGGCGATCTGGCGCAGCGTGGGCAGGTCGGCGTCGGCGCCGTAGGCGATGGGGAAGACCCGGACCGGTCGGCTGGCCTGGCCCTCGCTGCCGGCCTGGAGCGTGTCGATCAGCTCGGTGAGCTGATCGCGGTCGTCGGCCGAGTCGTCGTCCTGGTTGCGGCCGTCGGACAGCAGGACCACGGCGTTGATCCGGGCCGGGTCGAAGTCCGCCAGCGCCTCCTCGTAGGCGCGCTGCGTGACCGCGTACAGCGGCGTGTTGTTGGTCGGCAACAGGTCACGGATGCGGTTGGCGAGCTGCTCGCGCACGTCGGCCACCCGCGTGGGCGGGACGAGCTCCAGCATCTCCTGGTCGCCGCCCGGGCCCAGCTCGGTCGAGAACACCGACAGGCCGACCTCGTCGTCGTCCTTGAACTCCTCGAGCGCGGTGATGGCGGCGTCCTTCGCCAGGTCCAGCTTGGTGGCGCCCGTCTCCGGATCGCCCTGGTCGCCCATCGATCCCGACACGTCGATCACGATCCGCACCCGAGCCGACTTGCGCTGCGTGGCCCAGTCGTCGAGCAGCCCCGCCAGGACCTCGGGCTCGGGCACGTCGAGCAGCGTCTGCGGCGTCGCCGGGTTCACGCCGTTGGCCTCGCTGATCGGGGCCGCCACCGGCACGTCGGCGATGCCGGGCCGGAAGCCGTACTCCAGCACCCGCTCCTGGTTCTCGGGCGTCTGCACGTACTCGACGAACGCGCCCGCCGCCTCGCGCTGCCGGTCGTCCACCCACTCGGCGTCGAGCACGAACAACGGGTTGTCGCTGTAGACCGTGCCCTCTTCCGGATAGATGGCCACGAGCGGCACTCGGGGCTCACGCGGCTCCTCGCCCTGGTCGAGGATCCCGTCGGGGTTGCCGGTGTTGTAGTCGATGACCGACTTCTCCTCGACGGCCACCGCCGACACGTACTGGTAGGGATTGCCCCGCTGGTCGGCCCGGTACCAGTTGTTGAGGAATGTGAGCGTGGTGTCGCCGTAGTGGACGACCGCCGACTCCACCCCGGTGGCGAAGGCGTCGACCGCCGGGTCCGCCAGGTCCTCCAGCGACAGCCCGCTGGTCTTGCCAGTGGCGGCGTAGCCCTGGGCGATGAGCGCCGACAGTCCGCTGGTCGAGAAGTTGGGATTGGTCTTGCCCAGCCGGAACGGTCCCCACTCCGGGTGGCCCCGCGAGCTCCAGCTGGTGGCGCCGTCGCGGGCGAGGGCCAGCACGTCGGACCAGCCGATCGGCGTGTCGGGCCAGCCCAGCGCCTCGGCCATCGGTCGGGGCATGGCGATGACCAGCGGCGTGAGCATGAACTGTGCCGAGTCGGCGGGTGCCATCGGCGGCTGGCCCGCCTCGGACAGGTGCTGGTTGAGCACCTGCCCCCACGTCGACGCCGCCGGTGACCAGATGACCGGACGGGGACCTTCGACGGACTCGTCCCACCCGTTGGCGAGCAGCTGCTCGGCTGCGCCCGACGACTTGTTCTGGATCCGGACGAACGCGCACTCGTCGCCGACCGTGGCGGCGTCGGACTCGTTGAAGCTGTCGGCCAGGTCGCCGAGCAGCTCGAGCTTCTCGGGCGAGCTGGCGACGTCGACCACGATGCAGTCGCCGGGATCCTCGAGCTCGGCTGCGCCCCCGGCGCCGCCGCGGTCGTCGCCGTCGTCGCCGCCGGAACACGCGGACGCCACCAACCCGCCGACAACCAGCACCGCCGCCCATCGGCTCCACAGCGTCGCGATCGGCCTCATCCCGTCACCTCGTCCCAGCGGGCCAGCAGGGCCCCCAACACACCCCCGGCGGGCAGGCCGTCGTCCTCGGGCAGATCCTCGCCGCCGACCCGCCATCCGGCACCGGCGAGGGCGTCGCGCAGGTCGCCGTCCCCTGCGATGTCGGCGGCGGCGCCGGCCGCATCACCGATCGGGATGGCCACCAGGTCCGCCGTCGCCACGGGCGCAGGGTAGATCACCTGCACGTCGCCCCGGTCCGCGATCCCCGCCGGCGTGTCCGCCTCGAGGGCGCCCACGGCGCTGAATCGCCCGGCGCCCCGGGTCAGCATCTCGTTCACCACGTCCGACGACGCCGTGCCGGCCTGGGCGCCGATCGCCCCCAGCCAGGCCGTGAGCTCGCCGCCGATGTCGTTGGCCGCGTACTCGGGGCTGCCGAAGAAGCCCGACGCTGCGCCGCCCAGGACCACCAGGCCGCCGGCGGTGTCCGGGTCGGTCAGCCCGACGTTCAGCGGCCCCCAGGCGCTCTCGCCGCCGACGCTGCCCCAGGGCCGGTCGGCCGCGTCGCCCAGGCACCGCCACCCGATCGTCCCGGCGCAGGCGCCGGACTCGAGGGCGACCGCACGGTCGCTCCAGACCACCAACACGACGGGGGACCGGGCGATCACAGCGGAAGCCTCGCCCACGAGCACCGGTGCGCCGGCCCGGTCGCGCTGGTCGGCGACCAGCTCGGCCCACGCCGCCGGGGCCAGCCACACGTCTGCGTCGGCCTCCGCGGCGTCCGCTGCGGTGGCGAGGGCCTCGGCGGTGGTGGCGGCCGGTTCCACCCGGACGGTCACGTCGTCCTCCAGGGCTGCACAGGCGTCGGCCAGCTCGGTGGGGCAGACCAGGGTGGTGTCCCCTCCGGCGGACGACCCGTCCGCGTCGTCGTCCTCGTCGAGCACGTTGCGCACGACGACGGCGGCGACGATCAACCCGAGCGCCACGGCCAGCGCGGCGAGCGCCTTCACGCGGTCACCTGCGCCGGGATGTCCTCGGCGGTGAGTGTGGTGAGCTGCTCGTCGGTGGGCCGGTCGATGGCCACCAAGCGGGTGGCCTGGTTGGCCACCGCCGCCTCGAACAGGTTGCGGGCCAGGCGACCGTTGCCGAACCCGGCGTCGCGGGGCTGGGCGGCGAACCATGCCCGCACGGCTCGGCGGCCAGCGTCGTCGAGCTGATAGCGGCCCTCCCGCCCGATGGCCTCGAAGATGGCGAGCAGCTCGTCGTCGGTGTAGTCGGGAAAGTGGATCGTGCGGGGGAACCGCGACCGCATCCCGGGATTGGCGTCGACCAGCTCGGCCATCTGCTCGGGATAGCCCGCCAGGATCACCACCAGCCGGTCGCGCCGGTCCTCCACCAGCTTGACGATCATGTCGATGGCCTCGCGGCCGAAGTCGTTCTCGCCGCCCCGGGTGAGGCTGTAGGCCTCGTCGATCAACAGGACCCCCTCGTCGGCGCGGTCAAAGGCGGCGACCACCCGGCCCGCGGTCTGGCCGACGAAGCCGGCCACCAGGCCCGACCGGTCGGCTTCCACCAGGTGACCCCGGTCGACCACGCCCAGCGTGCGGTAGATCTGGGCGAGCAGGCGGGCCACCGTGGTCTTGCCCGTGCCCGGGTTGCCCGTGAAGATCAGGTGGCGGCTGGCCTCGAGCACCGGCAGGTCGCGTTCGCGCCGGATCTGCTGGACCCGCAGCAGGTTGGCCACCAGGTGCACCTCGCGCTTGACCTCGAGCAGGCCGATGAGGCCGTCGAGCTCGGCCAGCAGCTCCTCGAGCGGTCGGGGCGGCGGGAGCGCCGCGGCGCCGGCGTCGACCGTTGGCCCGGTCGTGACAGATCCGCCGGCGGTGGCGGCGCCCGGAGCCGGGCCCGCGTGACCCGCATCGTCGCGGGCGGCATCGACGGTGCGCTGCACCATGGCCCGGAAGCGCTCCACCGCGTCGAGCTCGGTGCGCGACGGCAGCAGGTCGAGCGAGGCGATGGCGTGGCCGATCTGCGCCGCCCGGCGGGCGTAGACGCCGGCGCGGGATCCGCCGTCGCGGGCGTCCGAGCGCACCAGGATGTCGAGCAGGGTCGAGGGCCGCTCGAGGTAGGTGCGCCGGCCGGCGACCAGCCCGGCGTCGCGCAGGGCGCGGGGCGTGGCCCGGCGCAGGTCGGTCCGCACCTGGGGCCCGAAGGCACGGATCAGCGCCCAGAGCTCGGCGTCGGTGTGGAGCCCGTCGGCGTCGATGAACCCGCAGGCCAGGTTGTAGGCGTCGACCACGACGTCGGAACGCAGCCGCGACGTGTCGATGGCCGGCACGCTCGCCGCCAGCGCCTCGACCTCGGGTACCAGGTCGGCGACGAAGGCGGCGACGGCGTCGTCGAGCACGGCCGAGGCGTTGCCGGTCACAAGAGGACCTCGGCTCGGCCGCAGGCCGAGGCCGCATCTTGTCTTCCGGCGGAGGGCGGGCAGCGAGCGGGTGGCGCTGAGGATGCGGGGCCGCTGTCGGCGCCTACGGGCGCCGGCGGCGGTAGGCCCTGCACCGGAGGCGACAGGACCCGTGAGCGGAGGGGTACGGACGGGCGGAGCCGGCTCACGAGCGTGGCGGCTGCGGGTCGCGCCACATGGGCCACACGGGCGGACCGGACGGCAGGTCGATCTGTCCGGTCACGCCGAAGCCGAAGCGCTCGTAGTACGGGATGTTCTGGGGCTTGGACGACTCGAGGTACGCACCCAGTCCCTCGCGGTCGCAGCGGGCCAGCACTGGATCGACCAGCGCCGTGCCGACGCCCCGGCCCTGGTGGGGAGGGTCGGTGCCGAGGACCGACAGGTACCAGTGGTGCTCGCGGGGGTGGGCACGTTCGATGAGGTCGAAGGCCCTGATCGCCCGGGGGATCCGGGGACCGACGGCGGGCACCATCACCGGCGCCGCGCGCAGCATCTCCCTCCAGCCGGACTTCCAGAGCCCGGGGGGATCCCAGAACGCCGCCCCTTCGTGGCCATCACCCACCAGCACCTGTCCGTGGCGACGGTGGCGCCGGGCCTCGGAGGCGAACCAGCGCCGCAGCCGGCGAAGACGGGGGCCGGGCCGCTCGCCGAACAGCCATGTCATCACGGGGTCGTCGTGGAAGGCCCGGGCGAGCACGGTGGCGAGGGGCCGGATGTCCCCGTCGGTGGCCTGCCGCGCCTCCATAGGACGCTGAGCCTGCCACGCGGGCACCGACGACGGCGACGCAGCCCGGGAGGACCGTGTCAACCGGATGGGGCCGGCTGGCGTCGGTAGGGGATGATGACGGTGATGAGCGTCCCACCTGGCGGGGTCGGGCGGCGCGGCTTCCTGCGAGGCAGCAGGAGCCCCAGGCCGGCGGCCGCCCTCCACCCCCCGGCTGTCGAGGTCGACGGCCTCGACGCGCGTGTCAACGCCGGCGTGGAGCGCCGGGCGCGGCGGGCCGCCGACCCATTGGCGGCGCTCCACCACGAGCACTACGCGTCGTTGGTGCGCCTGGCGTCGCTGGTGCTGGGCGACCGCGGGCTCTCGGAGCAGGTCGTGCAGGACGCCTTCGTCAAGCTGCACCTCCGCTGGGGCGGCTTGCGCCAGCTCGACCGGGCGCCGGCCTACCTACGCAGCTGCGTGCTCAACGGTGCCCGCTCGCAGCTCCGGCACCAGAAGGTGCGGGAACGCCACGACGCCCGGCGCACCGTGGAGCCGGCGGCGGCCACACCGGAGTCCTCGGCGGTCGCGGGCGCCGAGCACGAGCGCATCGTGGCCGCCCTGCGCCGCCTGCCCGACCGCCAGCGCGAGGCGCTGGCGCTGCGCTACTTCCTAGACCTACCCGAGGCCGAGACCGCCGCCGCGATGGGTGTGTCGGCCGGTTCGGTGAAGACCCACGTGCATCGCGGCCTCGCCACACTCGCCCACATCCTCGGGGAGGAGGAACGATGAGCCCGAACATTGACCTCGAGGACCGCCTGCGCACCGCCGTCCATGCCCACGCCGCGGACGTGCGACCGGACGATGCCAGCCTCGATGCGATCCGCACGCGGGTGCGCACCGCGCGGCGCCGGCGCCGGGCCCTGGCGGCCGGTGCGGGTGTGGCGGCCGCCGCGGTCCTGGCAGTGGCCCTGCCCCGCTTGGGCGACGACGGTGGCACCAAGATCAGCAACGAGCCGTCACCGCCCATCACGGATGTCGAGCCGCCGACGACCGTGCCCTCGACGAGCCCGCCCTCGACGTCGACGCCGTCGACGACGGTGGCGCCGGCTCCGCCGGCGGCCAACCTCGATCAGGCGATGTGGCCCGACCCCGCGGGATCCGACCGCTACGCCGATCCCGTCGAGGCCGGTCGGTCGTTCGTGGAGGGCTTCTTCGGCATCTCCGACGTTCCGCTGTCCGAGTTCCGGGCCGGTGAGCCCGGCGCCGGCGAGATCGAGGTGTTCTCCCGCGACGAGAGCGGCGAGGTGTCGGAGCGGGTGGCCACCACGCTCGTCCTGAGGCAGCTCGACGGCGAGCACTGGTGGGTCACGGCGGCGGCGAGCGCCAACGTCCAGATCGACTCGCCGCAGCCGCTCGCCGACGTGGCGTCCCCGTTGCGGGTCAGCGGCCGTGCCAGCGGCTACGAGGGCACGGTGATCGTCGATGTGCGCGACCGTGCCGGCTCCTACGGCGAGCTGGGCGATGCCGTGGCCATCGCCGGTGCGGGCGAGACGCTCGAGCCGTTCTCTGTGAACGTGGACTTCGACCGGCCGGCATCGTCGCACGCCATCGTGGTCGCCGGCACCGATTCGGGGATCGCCGGTGCGCTCTCGGACGTCACGGCCTTCCCCGTGCGGTTCTCCAGCGAGGGCTCGACGGCGGATGCCGACACCGAGTTCCGCTACCAGCCGCTGTGGCCCTTCCGGACCCAGGCCGAGGCCGACGCCTGGCGCGACCAGTACGAGGCCCAGGGCAGCCAGCCGTGGCACCTCGATGCCGAGCAGACGGCCCTGTCGTTCACGACCGGCTTCCTCGGCTTCGGCGAGATCGACCGGGTCGTCGGCAGTGACGTGCGTGACCGGGAGGCGTGGGTGAGCGTGGGCTACGACCCGGGTTCGGGCCAGCTCTCGACGTCCGCGGTGGTCCACCTCGTGCGGTTCGGCACCGGCGACGACGCCCCGTGGGAGGTCGTCGGCACCCGCGACACCGACCTGACGCTCGAGACGCCGGGCTACGGCTCGGGCGTGTCCTCGCCGATCACGGTCGGCGGCCGCATCACCGGCGTCGACGAGAGCCTGCGGGTGCAGGTGCGGCAGCCGTCGTCGGAGGCCCCGATCGGCGAGTCGTGCTGCCTGCCCGCCGGTGGCGAAGCGACGCCGTGGCAGACCACCGTCTCGTTCTCCGGCGCGACCGACCCGGCGCTCACGATCGTGGTGTCGACCGGCGGCCACGTCCAAGGGGTCGAGCGCTTCGCCATCACGGGCGTCGCGCGCTGACCTTCCTCGTTCTGTCAGCGCTCACCGTTCTCATCGCGCGTGAGTGCTGACAGAACGGTCCGTACGATGGGCGGCATGTCTGCCATTGCCGAGCAGGGACGACGCGCCAAGTCGGCCAGCCGGGTGCTGGCCACGGCGTCCACCGCCGCCAAGGACACCGCCCTGCTCACCGCCGCCGATCTCCTCGTCGAGCGGGCGGACGACCTGGTCGCCGTCAACGCCGAGGACGTCGAACGCGAGCAGTCCGCCGGCGTCAGCGACACCGTCGTCGACCGCCTCCGCCTGACCCCCGCCCGGGTCGAGTCCATGGCGGGCGGCCTGCGCCAGGTGGCCGGCCTGGCGGATCCCGTGGGCGAGATCACCGAGGGCTGGGCCCGCCCCAACGGGCTGCGCATCCACAAGATCCGCGTCCCGCTCGGGGTGGTGGCCATCATCTACGAGAACCGCCCCAACGTCACCAGCGACGCCTTCGGGCTGTGCCTCAAGTCCGGCAACGCCGCGTTCCTGAGGGGCTCCTCGGGCGCGATCCGGTCGAACGTCGCCATCGCCGGCGTCCTGCGCGAGGCGCTGGCCAAGGCCGGGCTCCCCGAGGACGCGCTGGTCCTGGTCGAGGACACCTCCCGCGAGGCGGCGGTCGAGTTCATGCGGCGGCGGGAGACCGTCGACTGCCTGATCCCCCGGGGTGGGCCGTCGCTGATCCGCTCGATCCTCGACAACGCCAGCGTGCCCTACGTGATCGACGGCGACGGCAACTGCCACGTCTACGTCGACGCCGCCGCCGATCTGGCCATGGCCGCCGACATCGTCGTCAACGCCAAGACCCAGCGCCCCTCGGTCTGCAACGCCGCCGAGACGCTCCTGGTGCACGAGGCGGTGGCCGCCGAGCTCCTGCCCCAGCTGGCCGCTCGGCTCGAGGGGGTCGACCTGGTGGGCGACGACGCGGCGCGGCGCACGCTGGGCCCCGACCGGGTCGGCGTGGCAACCGAGGACGACTGGGCCCGAGAGTTCCTCGCCCTCAAGCTGGCCGTGCGGGTCGTCCCCTCGCTCGACGCGGCCGTGGACCACATCGCCCGCTACGGGTCCGGGCACAGCGAGGCCATCGTCACCCGGGACCTGGCCGCTGCGGACCGCTTCACGCGTGAGGTGGATGCGGCGGCGGTGTTGGTCAACGCGTCGACCCGGTTCGTCGACGGCGAGGAGTTCGGCTTCGGCGCCGAGATCGGCATCTCGACCCAGAAGCTCCACGCCCGCGGCCCCATGGGCCTGCGCGAGCTCACCACCGAGAAGTACGTCGTCCACGGCGACGGCCAGATTCGGTCGTAGGGTCTGACGACATGAAGGCTGCGGTCTACGACCGGACCGGCGGGCCGGAGGTGCTCCGCTACGCCGAGGTCCCCGATCCCGAGCTGCGGCCGGGCGGGGTGATCATCGCCGTCGAGGCGGTGGGCGTGCAGGGCGGCGACCTGCTCCACCGGCAGTCGGGGGAGATCCCCTCCGCGCCCCACATCGTGGGTTACCAGGCCGCCGGCGCCGTGCGCGAGGTGGGGGAGCGGGTCGAGGGACTGGCCGTGGGGCAGCAGGTCGTGGCCACGATGTTTGCCGGGTCCCACGCCGAGCTGGTGAGCGTGCCGGTCGCCTCGGTGTGGCCGCTGCCCGACGGGCTCTCCGTCCAGGATGCGGCCGCCGTGCCCATCGAGTTCGCCACCGCCCACGACTGCCTGTTCGAGTTCGGCCACCTCCGGGGCGCCGGCCGCGAGACGGTGCTGGTCCAGGCCGGGGCGGGCGGCGTGGGCCTGGCCGCCATCCAGCTGGCCAAGGCGGCCGGGGCCACGGTGTTGGCCACCGCGTCCAGCGACGAGCGACTGGAGCGGCTGCGTGACTACGGCCTCGACCACCCGATCAACTACGCCACCGGCGACGTCGTCCGCGAGGTGATGGCGATCACCGAGGGGCGGGGCGTCGACCTCGTGGTCGACCCGGTCGGCGGGCGCGTGCTCGAGAGTAGTGTCGCCGCCCTCGCCTACCGGGGGCGCATCAGCTGGGTGGGTCGGGCCGGGCGGGAGGAGGCGGCGCCGGACGTGTGGCCCCTCATGACCAAGAACGGCACGATCACGGGCGTGTTCCTGGGCCTCGAGATGATGATGCAGCCGGACCGGGTCCACGCGCTCGTCGCCGAGCTGCTCCAACGGGTGGCGGGCGGCGAGCTGCGGGTGGCGATCGACCGCACGTTCCCATTGGCCGACGCAGCCGAGGCCCACCGCTACATCGAGAGCCGGCAGGCCTTCGGCCGCGTGCTGCTGATCCCCTAGCCCGGCGTGTTTCGAGGACGGGAATGGCCGCTCCAGGGGCCATACCCGTCCCGAAAACGCCGGTGTGGTGCCGAAATCAGCCGCTCGTCGCGCCCTCGATCGCCGGCTCCAGTCCCTGCGCCTCGTCACCGTCGGCCCGAGCCTCATCCGGGGCCGGGGCCTCTGTCGGCGTCGCAGCCCGGGCCGGCAGCCAGCGGAACACGCCGATCGCTGCCAGCAGCGTGATGCCGGCCGCCACCAGCACCGCCAGGTGGTACCCGGACAGGAAGGCGTGGTGGGCGACGTCCACGATGCGATCGCCCAGCGGTGCCGGCGTGCCCCGGCCGATGTTCACGCCGGCCTGCACGTTGGCGCCGACGTGGTCGAGCAACTCCGACGAGACGTTCCGCGCGCCGCCGAGCCCGGCATCGACGTCGCTCTGGTAGCGGGTCGACAGCAGGCTGCCGATCAGCGCGACGCCCAGCGCCCCGCCCATCTGCCGGGTGGTGTCGTTGACCGCCGAGCCGACGCCGGCCTTGGCCCGGGGGAGCGATCCCATGATCGACTCGGTCGCCGGCGCCATCACGTTCGACATGCCGAGGCCGAGCAGCATCGACATCAGGATGATCACGACCGTGGCCGTGTCGACCTGGAGCAACGACTGCAAGGTCAGCGCAACCGCCACGATCAGCAGCCCCGTGCCGAGCACCAGCTTGGTGCCGGCCCACTCGACGATGTGCGCCGAGGTGGGCGCCATCACCATCATCACGGCCGACATCGGGAGCAGGACCGCCCCGGCCTCGAGCGGGCTGAACCCCTGCACCGACTGCAGGTACTGTGTCAGCCCGAAGATGACCCCCATGAGCGCCATGAACGTGAGCGTGATGGCGGCGCTGGCGGCCGAGAAGCGGGGGTTGCGGAAGAAGTCGATGTCGAGCATCGGGTGGTCGGTGCGGCCCTCCCACCACAGGAACGCCGCCAGGAGCGCGAGCCCGATGGCGAAGGCGCCGAGGACCGACCCGGAGCTCCAGCCGGTGGTCGGCCCCTCGATCAGGCCACGCAGAGAACGGGCCGTACCCCGACGAGTTGGCCGACGCCTTCTTCGGGGTCGCCCACGCGCTGCGCCGCTTCAGCGATGCTCGCTTCCGCGACACCAAGTTGTCGATGGCCCGCCTCAAGGTGCTGCGCGAGCTGATGGAGGGGGCCACCCGCATCGGCGAGCTGAGCGTGTGCCTCGACGTGGCGGCGCGAACCATGACATCCACGGTCAACGGGCTGGAGCGCGACGGCCTGGTGAAGCGGCGCCCCGACCCGGTCGACGGCCGGGCCACGATGGTGGCGATCACCCCACGCGGGCGCCGCGTCTACGACGACGGTTGGGCGATCCGCACGGCGGCGATGGGTGAGGCGTTCGCGGTGCTCGACGGACGTGAGCGCGCCCAGCTGCTGGCCGTGCTCGACAAGCTGGGCGCCGCCGTCGACGCCAACCTGGGTGGGGGCGAGCGCGAGCCGGCGGCCAGGGCCTGAAGGGGCGGCCCGCTCAGGCCAGGAGCCTGTGGGCCGCCGTGAGGCGCGCCACGGCCGTGGGCAGCAGGAGATCGCCGGGCGCGGCGGTGGTCACGGCCTGCTCCAGCACCTCCACGTCGTAGGGGTGGACCTCGGCATAGCGCAGCAGGGCGGCGGTGGTGCCATCCCGCAGCAAGGCCGTCCTCAGGGCCACGTCGATGTGGTGACGCCGCTCCACCACCAGGGGTGCGTCGCTCGCCGGCAGCAACTGCCCGCCGTACAGCTCGCTGGCACCGTCGACGTCGCCCACCTCCAGCCGTTCCAGCAGGCGTAGAGCGTCCGCACGGCACGGCACGGTGAGGCGGTAGGGACGCGACGCGATCCGCCCGTCGAGGGCGCGGCGCAGCCGCGAGATCTCGCCCTTGAGCGTTGTGGCGGCCACCGGCCGGTCGCCGTAGAGCAGCGCGTGGAGCTGGTCGAGGGTGGCGGTGCCGACCACAGCGAGGATCGTCAGGATCTCGAGCTGGCGCAGCGACAGCGCCAGCGGAGTGTCACCCAGAGCGGCGTGCCGCCGGCCGAGGAGCCCGAGGTGCAGCACCGGTCCATGCTGGACCGCGACCCAATCGCCCTCGACCGCCCGCAACTCGTGCTCGACCAGCCCGGCGAGCGTGGTCACCGTTGCCAGCCCGAGGGGGTTGGCATGGTCCCACTTGGTCGAGAGGTTGAGCGCGCCCACCTGCGACCCGTCCGGCGCGTGGACCGGCGCGGCGTAGCACACCCAGTCGCGGAACGGGGCCAGCCAGTGCTCGCTGGCGAACACCGACACGGGTAGGTCGGCGGCCAGCGCGGTGGCGACCCCGTTGGTGCCGGTCGTGGTCTCGTTCCACACACCGCCCGGCACGAGGCCGATGCGCTCGGCGCCGCTCCGCAGCCATTTCGGCGTCCAGCCCCACATGAGCCGGCCCTGTGGATCGTTGACGGACACGATGAGGTCCCCGCTGGCCGCGATCGTCTCGAGCCGGGTCGTCAGGCGGGGAACGGCGCGGCGGATGGGCGACGACTCCCAGCGTTCCCAGGCCTCATCGGCGGGCTCGACCGGAGCCGCCTCGCGCTCGGTGTCGAGCTCGAGCGCGCAACGTTGCCACGACGCGCGGATGACGGAGCTGACGACGGACCTGCCCGCCGGGCTGGGGGCCGCGCTGTGCGGCGCGGGGCGGCGGACGGCGCGCAGCTCGCCCCTCGCCCGCTCGATGACGCGACGTCGCGCTACCAGATCGCGGTCCACAGCAACCCCTTGACACCTGCCCGTCTTGTGACACCCGCCCGTCTTGGCAGGCCGGAGTCTACGCGCTGGAAAGGGCGGTAGCCGGTAGCGGGGTCGGGGGCAGCGGGCGGGCGGACAAGCTACCCCCGACCCCGTGGCTGGGGTTACCGGGGGAGACGCGGCGCTGCCTGGATGCGCCGCAGGTCGAGTGTCCCCGACCGGAGGTTGGGGAAAGGTTGGTCTGACCCTGGGCGTCCGGTCGCCTCCCCCGCGGGCAGCGGCCGGCCCCAGCCGTCTGGGTCCGGGCGTTCCGGCGTTCGGATCTTCCGGATTTCCGCGTTTTCGAACGCAGGTTGCGCCGTCCGCCGGCGCTTCATGGTTGACCGTCTGGTCAAGGCGACCGGTAGCCTGGCGCAATGAGCGAGCGCAAGCGAGCGAATCAGGAGCACAATGAGCGACCAGGCCTACCGTTTTGAGTCCGTCGCCGGCGTCCGTGAGGCCCTGGGGAAGGTCGACTACCTCGCCGACGAGGGCATCGCGGGCGTCGTCTACCTCGCCGATCGGCTCGGCAAGCCGGTGCTCGTCGAGGGGCCTGCCGGCACCGGCAAGACGCAGCTCGCCAAGTCGGTGGCCGAGCTCACCGGTGCCCGCCTCATCCGCCTGCAGTGCTACGAGGGCCTCGACGAGTCCAAGGCGCTGTACGAGTGGAACTACAAGAAGCAGCTGCTGCGCATCCAGGCCGAGCGCAACGACGGCACCACCTGGGAGGAGCTCGAGGACGACATCTTCTCCGACGAGTTCCTGCTGACCCGGCCGCTGCTCGAGGCCATCCGGGCCGACGAGCCCGTGGTCCTCCTGATCGACGAGGTCGACCGCGTCGAGGTCGAGACCGAGGCGTTGCTGCTGGAGATCCTGTCCGACTACCAGGTGTCGATCCCCGAGCTGGGCACGGTGCGGGCCACGCAGATCCCGCTCGTGTTCCTCACCTCCAACAACACCCGCGAGCTGTCCGAGGCGCTCAAGCGGCGCTGCCTGTTCCTGCACGTCGACTACCCCGACCTCGAGCGTGAGCGCGAGATCGTCCTGGCCAAGGTGCCCGGCGTGACCGAGAGCCTGGCCGACCAGGTGGCGCGCATCGTGCGCTCGATCCGCCAGCTCGAGCTGAAGAAGCCGCCGTCGGTGTCCGAGTCCATCGACTGGGCGCGCACCCTGCTGCTGCTGGGCGTCGACCAGGTCGACGCCGCCACCGCCACCGGCACGGCCAACATCCTCCTCAAGTACCAGAGCGACATCACCAAGGCGGTCAAGGAGTTCGAGCAAGACACGTCGCTGGGCGGCGACGCCGCGGGTGCCGCGGCCGGCGCGGGTGCCGCCAAGCCGTGGCAGCGGAATGCCTAACGACGTCGCACTCGACCGAGCCGACAGGTCCGACCGGCGGCTGGCGGAGATCGGCGCCGGGGTCGCGCTGACCGAGCTGCTGTCCGGGTTCATCGTCGAGCTGCGCGCCGCGGGACTGCCGGTCAGCCTGACCGAGAACCTCGACGCCATGGCGGCGGTGCAGCACATCCCGCTCGAGGACCGGGAGGCGTTCAAGTACGCCCTCGCCGCCACGTTGGTGAAGAACGCCGCGCACTGGCGGGTGTTCGAGACCGTGTTCGAGGTCTACTTCTCGCTGCGGGGACGCGAGTTCGCGCTCACCGACGACCAGATGGCACAGCTCCCGGACCTCGACGAGCTCATGGGCGAGCTGGCTGAGCAGCGGGACGGGGAGCGCGGCGCCGGCGGCACGGGCGAGCAGCTGACGCCCGAGGAGCTGGCCGAGATGCTCTACAAGGCCCTGGCCCAGGGCAACGAGGCCATGCTGAAGGCGCTGGCCCGACAGGCGGTGCGGCGCTACGCCGGGATGGAGCCCGGCCGGCCGGTGGGCGGGACCTACTACCTGTACCGGACGCTGCGGAACCTCGACCTCGACGGCGTGCTCGACCGCCTCATGCAGCAGGCCCGGGACAGCGTCGCCCAGCCGCTCACGTCCCTGGAGGAGCGGCTGGAGCGCGACGAGTACGAGGCCCGCATCGACCAGCTGCGCAAGGAGATCGAGGCCGAGATCCGCCGGCGACTGGTGGCCGACCGCGGCGTCGAGGCCATGGCCCGCACGCTGCGCAAGCCGCTGCCCGAGGACGTCGACTTCATGCACGCCAGCCGCGAGGAGATGGCGTCGCTGCGCAAGGCCATCTATCCGCTGACCCGCAAGTTGGCCGTGCGCCTGGCCCGCAAGCGCCGCCACGGCCGCAAGGGTCCCCTCGACTTCCGCTCGACCATGCGCCACTCACTGTCGACCGGCGGCGTGCCCGTGGAGCCGCAGTTCCGCTACCCGCGGCCGTCGAAGCCGGAGATCTTCGTGGTGGCGGACATCTCGGGCTCGGTGGCGGCGTTCGCCCGGTTCACGCTCCACCTCGTCTATGCCATCAGCCACCAGTTCTCGAAGGTGCGGTCGTTCGTGTTCATCGACGGCATCGACGAGGTCACCCGCATGTTCGAGGGCATCGAGGACATCGGCGAGGCGGTGCACCGGGTGAACACCGAGGCCGACGTGATCTGGGTCGACGGCCACAGCGACTACGGCCACGCCTTCGAGGCGTTCTGGCAGCGCTGGGGCAAGGAGGTCGGGCCCAAGACCACGGTGCTGCTCCTGGGCGACGCCCGCAACAACTACCACGCCTCCCAGTCGTGGGTGGTCAAGGAGATGCAGCACCGGGCCCGCCACGTGTACTGGCTCAACCCCGAGCCCCGCAGCTACTGGGACACCGGCGACTCGATCATCGGCGAGTACACGACGTTCTGCGACGGCGTGTTCGAGTGCCGCAACCTCCGCCAGCTCGAGGGCTTCGTCGACAATCTCGTGTAGGGCGCCGTCTGGCCCCACGCGGCGGCGACCGTGGGCGGCGGACGCTAGAGCGTCACAGAACTGTCATCGACTCGTGGAACCGGTTCCATTGACACGCGCCGGACGCGGGCTTACGTTGCTGCCGACCAACGTGGAAGCGGTTCCACGGCAAGCAGGTGGACGACGCCCGAGAGAGGGGGGTGGTGGTCACCATCGCCGATGTCGCAGCGCACGCCGGAGTCGGGGCGGGCACAGTGTCGCGGGTGCTCAACGACAGCCCACGGGTGAGCGAGCGCACGCGAGCGCGCGTGCTGGCGGCCATCGAGCTGCTCGACTACCGCCCCAACCCGCTGGCCCGCGGGCTCTCACGGGGTCGCTGCCAGACGTTGGGCGTGGTCGTACCATTCTTCACGCATGCCTCCGCCGTCGAGCGTCTACGCGGCGTCGCCGCCGCCCTCGACGGCAGTCGTTACGACCTGGTGCTGTTCAACGTCGAGTCGCCGGTGCACCGCGACGAGCACTTCGCCACGCTCACCCGGCGGGACCGGGCCGACGGCCTGCTGATCATGTCGCTGCCCCCGCCCAAGCAGAGCCTGACGCGCCTGGCGGACGCCGGGGTGCCCGTGGTGCTGCTCGACACGTGGGGGCCGGGGGTGCCCTCAGTCGTCACCGACGACGTCGAGGGCGGACGACTGGCGACCCATCACCTGCTGGCCCTGGGCCACGAGCGCATCGCCTTCATCGGCGACGACCCCGACAACCCGCTCGGCTTCACGGCCGGCAGCAGTCGGGAGGGCGGTTACCGGCAGACGATGGCCGAGGCCGGGTTCGAGGTGCCGGCCGGCTACGTGCGCCACGGTCCCCACGTCCGCAGCGTCGCCCGTCGGCTCACCGAGCAGCTCCTGGCCCGGCGTGACCGCCCCACCGCCGTGTTCGCATCGTCGGACGCCCAGGCCCTGGGAGTGCTCGAGGCGGCGCGGGCCTCCGGCCTCGACGTGCCGGGGGACGTCTCGGTCGTCGGCTTCGACGACGTGGAGGTGTCGGGCTACGCGGGGCTCACCACCGTGCGCCAGCCCCTGTTCGAGAGCGGCCGGCTCGCGGCCCGGATCCTGCTCGAGGCGCTCGACGACGAGCACCTCCCAGAGCCCGGTGAGCACCGCCTGTCACTGGAGCTGGTCGAGCGGTCGACGACCGCGCCACCGCCCCGCCGGCAGGCGCGCGGATCGTCGTCGAGTCCCGAGCGCAACGCCCGAGCGGTGAAGGGGTTGAGAAAACTCGTGGAAGGGTGAACGGTAGGGACATGGCACAAATCGTTCTCGAAGATGTCTGGAAGGTGTTCCCCGACGGGACCGAGGCCGTGCGGTCGTTCGACCTCGACATCGGGGACGGCGAGTTCGTGGTCCTCGTGGGACCCTCCGGGTGCGGCAAGACCACGGTGCTGCGCATGGTGGCCGGGCTGGAGACGATCTCGAAGGGGACCGCCACCATCGGCGACCGGGTCGTCAACGACGTTCCCCCCAAGGAACGCGACATCGCCATGGTGTTCCAGAACTACGCGCTCTACCCGCACATGAGCGTGTACGACAACATGGCCTTCGGGCTGAAACTCCAGAAGGTGCCGCGGGAGGAGATCGACCAGCGGGTCCGCGAGGCGGGTCGCATCCTCGGCCTCGGCGATCTCCTGAAGCGCAAGCCGGCGGCCCTGTCGGGCGGCCAGCGCCAGCGGGTCGCCATGGGCCGGGCCATCGTCCGTTATCCGCAGGCCTTCCTCATGGACGAGCCGCTATCCAACCTCGACGCCAAGCTCCGCGTCCAGACCAGGGCGGAGATCGCCCGGCTGCAGGACGAGCTCGGCGTCACCACTATCTACGTGACCCACGACCAGGTCGAGGCCATGACCATGGGCGACCGGGTGGCGGTGATGCGCAAGGGCGTGCTCCAGCAGGTCGACACGCCCCAGTCGCTCTACGAGCACCCGACCAACCTGTTCGTGGCGGGATTCATCGGTTCCCCAGCCATGAACCTGGTCGAGGGTAGCCTCGTGCCCACTGACGGGGTGCTGGCGGTGAAGTTGGCCGGGTTCCAGCTCCCGGTGCCGGACGAGGTCATGGCCGAACGGCCCGATCTGCGCCAGTTCGAGGGGCGCAAGATCATCATCGGCATCCGCCCCGAGGACATGGAGGACGCCTCGCTGTTGTCGGAGGCACCGGCTGAGCGCCGCATATCGTCCACGGTGGAGCTGCGCGAGGCGCTGGGCTCGGACATCGTCGTCCACTTCCCGATCGACGCGCCACCAGCGGTGACCGAGGAGGTGATCGACCTGGCGGCGGACGTCGGCCAAGAGGTCATCGAGAGGGTGCAGGAGACGGCCGAGGCCAGCCGGTCGAACGTGATCGCCCGGTTGAACCCCCGCACCCGGGCGACGCAGGGGGAACCGATCGAGCTCGTGGTCGACACCCATCGCCTGCACTTCTTCGACCCCGAGACCGGCCTGGGAATCTACGGCCGGGACGAGTAACCCACACGGGACACGACAGCAAAAGGAGAATCACATGCGAATGCGCCGGTTATTGGCGGTACCAGCCGTCGGCGTCCTGTTGCTCGCCTCCTGTGGCGACGACGACGATGACGAGGCGGAACCAGCGGACACAGGCGAAGAGGCGGAGGACGGCGGCGGTGGCGAGAACACCGGCACGGTCAACGTGTTGAACGCCATGGAGCCCGAGGAGGGCGAGATCGTCCAGGGCGTCATGGACGAGCTGGTCACCTCGGAGACCGATTACGAGGTCGAGATCGAGGCGTCGGGCAACTTCGAGGAGGACTTCCAGATCCGCGCCGAGGGCGGCACCCTCGATATCGCGCTGCTGCCCCAGCCCGGAGCGGTGGCCGACGCCGTGCCTCAGGGCGCCGTCTCCCTCGAGGACATGGGCTTCGACATCGCCGAGCTCGAGGACACCTTCGGCGGCGAGTACCTCATGTCGCTCGGCGAGGTCGACGGCGAGCACTACGGCCTGCCGTCCAACATCAACCTCAAGAGCATGATCTGGTACCCGAAGGACGACTTCGACGCCGCCGGCTACGAGGTACCGGAGACCTGGGACGACCTGATCGCGCTGAGCGACCAGATCGTGGAGGACGGGGGCACACCCTGGTGCGTCGGCTTCGAGAGCGAGGCTGCAACCGGGTGGCCGGCCACCGACTGGATGGAAGACATCATGCTGCGCACCGCGGGCACCGACGTCTACGACCAGTGGGTAGCGCACGAGATCCCGTTCAACGACGAGGCCGTCCAGAACGCGGCCGAGACCTTCGGTGAGGTCATGTTCGCCGACGGCTACGTGCTGGGCGGCGCCGACCAGACGCCGGCCATCGCCTTCGGCGACGCGCCCGGCCCCATGTTCCAGGATCCGCCCGGGTGCTGGCTGCACCGCCAGGCCACCTTCATCAACGCCTTCTTCCCGCCGGAGGCGGAGGCGGGCGTCGACTACGACTGGTTCCCCTTCCCGCCCATCGACCAGGAAGGCACCCTGCTCGCCGGCGAGTTCATGGTCACGTTCCGCGACGCCCCCGAGGTCCGCGACTTCATCGAGCGGTTCACCGCCCAGGAGGTGCAGTGCGCCCAGGGTGGTGACGTGGGCTCGTCGCGTGTATCGGCCCGCGCCGATGTGGGGCCGGACTGCTACGCCAACGAGATCCTCGCCGACGCCTCGGAGGTCTTGTTGGACGCACTCGAGAACGACACCGGGCGCTTCGACGCTTCCGATCAGATGCCCCCGGCCGTGGGCTCCGGGAGCTTCTGGAGCGAGATGATGACGTACATGCAGCAGGGTCCCGACTCGCTGACCACCGTCCTGGACGAGATCGAGTCGACCTGGCCTCAGTAGACGGGGGACGTCACCGCCACTGACAGACGGGAGGCAGCGGCCGCTGCGGGCCGCTGCCTCCCCGTCTACTCTTGTCCCAGCAGCGAGGAGGAGGGCGCCGCGTGACCACAGAGGTCGAAGAGCTACCAGCCGGCCCTGAGCCCGCCCCCGAGGCCCCCGAGCGCCCCACCGTCCGTCGGGCGGCGGGGCTGACGCTGCTGCGGCTGGTGGGCGCCGTGGCCATTCCCATCGCCCTCTTCGCGGTGCTGTGGCTCACGTTCGACTTCCTGCGCGACGCCGACGCCAACCGGTTCGTGTTGGTGGGCGTGGCCATCGTGGTGGGCGTGGCCGGCGTCTTCCTCCTGTACTGGGCCATGAACCGCACCGTCGATTACCTGCCCGAGCGCTTCCGTGGGGGGGTGCGGCCCTACGTGTTCGTGGGGCCGGCGCTGGTGATCCTCGCCGTTTTCCTCGTGTACCCGGTGATCAGGACGGTCATCATCAGCTTTGGTGGCCGCCAGCCGGGCGACCCCTTCGTCGGCCTCGACAACTATGAGTTCGTGTTCAGCGACGAGAGCATGCTGCGCGCGATCCGCAACACCGCGGGCTGGATCGTGATCGTGCCGCTCGTGGCCGTGAGCATCGGGCTGGCCTTTGCCACGCTCGCCGACCGGCTGCGCAGGGGCGAGGCGGTGGCCAAGTCGCTGATCTTCATGCCGATGGCGATCTCGTTCGTCGGCGCCACCGTCACCTGGACGCTCATCTACAGCTTCCGGCCCGAGGGGTTCGGCACGAACATCGGCCTGCTCAACGGCATCAAGTCGGGGCTCGGCCTGAGCCCGACGGCGTGGCTGCAGGAGACGCCGTGGAACAACCTGCTGCTCATGGTGATCATGATCTG
>OCZV010000027.1_pt1 | contig 52950 bp, 44 predicted proteins | sample 1539051 | NCBI WGS metagenome assembly OCZV01 (sample SAMEA3113581, study PRJEB22503) | soil metagenome
GCTCCTCAAATGCGCGCCGCCGTCATCTGCTCTGCAGTCAGTCCCGTAACCAGACGCTTCCTGTCGCGCCATCTGCTTTCATCCCGGATCTCGTCTCCGAGCGCGCCTGACTAAGCAGGTGCCCGAGTGAGTCATAGGGATACAGGGCGACGGCGCGCCAGCATCGGTCGGTATGGGGATTGATCCTTGGAGCCGTGACATGCGCGCCGACGAATGAGCCGATCGACTCGCCTTGCCCGAGCGAGGACCCTTCGGCCTCGCCCTCAGTGGAACCATGCAGACACCGCGGCGCCAATCGGCGTCGAATGTGCCCTCTACCCCTTAACCCCATAAAAAGGGGACTCCTCGGGTTTCCGTGGGTTGATCTTCGCGACCTCTGACAGGGATGCCCTGGTAAAGCGGTGGCCACCTAGGCCAATCGATAGAGCGCGAAACGTCCACATCTGAGAGGAGCGACGCGCACGCGCCGCTCCCGTAGGTTTCGGAGCTTGCGACAGCAAACCGAGACCGAGGAGGACGCGTGCGCGCCACTACCGCATTCAACAAGATGCTGGCGATCCCCGGAGCCACGGTGGCGGGGGTGAGCTTCACCTCCGAGGGCGTCGTCGTGAGGCTGCGCCGCCGCTTCAGGCGGCTTACCTGCCCGTGCGGGTTCCAGACCCGAGCAAGCTACGACTCATCCGTGCGTCGGTGGCGTCACCTCGATCTCGGGGTTTGCCGGCTGCTGCTCGAATGCGACATCCGTCGCCTCGACTGTGGCCGGTGCGGTCGGGTCCGCACCGAGCACGTTCCGTGGGCACGTCCCGGAGCCCGCCACACGCGTGATCTCGAGGACGTGGTGGCGTTTCTCGCCCAGCGGGTCGACAAGAGCACCGTTGCCCGGCTGCTGCGGATCTCGTGGGAGGCGGTCGCGAACATCGTCATGCGCGTCGTCGCCGACAACATCGACGACTCCCGCCTGGACGATCTCTACCGCATCGGGGTCGACGAGGTCAGCTATCGCAAGGGCCATCGCTATCTCACAGTGGTCGCCGACCACGACCGCGAGGGTGCGGTTGTGTGGGCCGCCGAGGGCAACAACACCACGACCCTCAAGTCCTTCTACGACGACCTCGGGGACGACAGAAAGGACAGGCTCCAGGCGGTGTCGCTCGACCTGGGGAGCGCTTACGCCAAGGCGACGACCGAGGAGGTCCCCCACGTCACCCAGTGCGTCGATCCCTTCCACGTCGTGCAGCTCGCCAACCAAGCGATCGACCAGGCGAGACGGTGGGCGTGGAACATCGAACGACGCACCAACCCGGTGCCCAAACGAAAAAGGGGGCCGCGGCCCAAGGGGTCGCCACCACCACCTCCGAACAAGCCGCGGTGGGTAAAGAACACGCGCTGGGCGCTGCTCAAGGATCCGCACCGTCTCAAAGAAAGTCAGCTTGAGGTGCTCTATCAACTACGGCGCGAGCGTTCTGCGCTTTACCGCTGCTGGCAGCTCAAAGAAGCTCTGCGCGATCTCTACCGGCTCCGCCGGCCCCAGGACGCAGCGTTACATCTCGACTGGTGGCTTAAGTGGGCGTGCCGTTGCCGCATTCCCGCGTTCGTAAAGCTGTCCAGGACGGTCAGAATCAACCGCGACCGGATCCTTGCGGCGGTCGAGCTTGGCCTGTCGAATTCAAAGCTCGAGGGGCTCAACAGCAAGATCCGACTTATCAATCACCGCGGCTACGGTCACCACAGCGCGGCCGCTTTGATCTCGATGATCTATCTCTGCTGTGGCGGAATCACCGTCCAGCTACCCACGGAAAGGTGAGGAGAACCCTATTTCGTGGCTAATTGCCATCTCGGCGCGCCGGCGCACCGGCGCGCCGCTGAAATGGCAAATAACCCCCGACAGGTGGGGGTTGATTGCCATCTCGGCCGGCCCCGGCGACGGCCACCCCGCACAAAAAAACGGCCTCCGCCATCGGCGGAGGCCGTCGATCCCAGCTTCGGAAGCCGCTTAGGCGGCCTTGGATACCTGGCCGGACCTAGGGTGTCCGATGATCTCGGCCACGTGCTCGAAGACCTTGGGGGTCGCGTAGCCGGCGGCGGCGATCATGAGGCCGGTGCCGATGTAGCCGAGGGCCTCGGAGCGGACGGCGATGCCCCACTGGGCGAACAGCGAGAAGCTCAGTGCCCACGCCACCAGCGCTCCCAGAGCGATCGTGAGGACCGTCTGAACCTTCGAAAGGTCGACGTACTCGTTCAGCATGTCGACAAGCTTGAACGTGCCGATTCCGAGCAGAACCACGATTGCGAATTCGTACACTTTCTCCTACCTCCCTGAAAAGCGGCCTCGTCGGGCCGATCACCCCTTTTGACGCAGCCGGGAGGTAGTGGTTACAGGATTCTTTATTACAAGCTGTACAAAGTGACTCTGGAAAATAGCCCCTGTGTGCTATTCCATGGAGCGGCCCATCATCCAAGAATTGTCACCAGGGCGGGGGTCCAGTCGCATTCGCCGCCGCAGCCATCCGACGTACTGCCCGCACGTCGGAGACTCCCGCCCTCTTTAACTCTCTACCCCTCGGTTTCCTCCGGCTGCACGTGGGCGCCGATGGGGAAGCCCACCCGAGCTACCTCCCGATCGTCGAGCGTGAACACAACCCTGTAATCGTCCGCGGCGTAGTCGATCTTCAAGTCCGCCACTTCGTCTTGGAGTCGCTCGACGTGTTCTCTCCTGGCGATGTGTAGTTCCCGGGGCGTCCCTTCGTAGACGGCCGTTCCGCCCGGCGACTCGATCCGCCACTCCTCCGTAAACGTGCCGTATTCGCCGGTCCACCCACGCAGCAGGAGGAAGGCCGCCGCCACTCCGGGCTCTCCGTTCACGATGACCTGGCTACTCAGGCCGGGATGGATCTTGCCACCGCCGATGATGAACTTCTCTCGATCGATCACCTTTGCGTACTGCAGCCGTGCGCCCATCTTTCTCCTTTGCTCGGTCCCGCCTCGGTGCCCGCCTAGCCCGACTCGTAGGTCTCGATGGTGACGCTGAGTTCAATCATCTCTTTCTGCAGCCGGTCCAGTCCAACCGCCTGAACAGGCGAGAGGACCCCGGCCGCCTCGAAATGTTCTGCGAGTAGTGCTTCGGCTCCTGCAGCCAGGAAGGCAGCACTCACGCCGTAGATGTCCCTGCCCATGACGACGACATTCCTCCATCGATGCCCCGATCGCGCCTCGGCCAAAACCGTCCACCGCCTCTGTCTACCCGTCTCGCCCGGGCCCTCGGGGAGGCGGCTCGCAACCCGATCTGCGACCCCTCGACCCCAGCTCGTCCCAAGAAGTGCCCCCAACGGCGGCCTCGCCAGCCGCAACGCAACGTACTGCGGCCGGCCCACGGTAGCGAACGTCTGGAGGCTCGTGAAATTCGTGTGGAGCGGAGCGAGCTTCGCTATAGCGAAGGGAAATGCCGTGCTCAACCTCACACCGAGGGGAGGCGGCATGGGCACCCACCGGGTCGTCTGGCCGGCCCGAACGGGCACAGATCGGCCGTCCTGAATCCACGCTCCCGGGGACGAAAGAATCCCGAGCCCCGACCTGATCGTGCCGGCCGAGCCGGTCGATGGAACCGCATATGTGATGACGCCTTCGGGATTGTCCATCTCTTCGCACGCAAGCGAGATGGCAACATCCGCCGGGACTTCATCGAATCCGAGGGCCGGCGCGAGTACGAGTCCCGCCGAGCGCGCCCGATCACCATAGCCCTCAATCAGGCGGGCGATGAATTCCTGTTCTCCGGCCGAGTCGATGTAGTGACACCCCGCGCGCACCGCCGCCTCCACCGCCGTCTGCCCAAGCTCGACGAACGGCCCCACGCACGTGACGAGAACCCGGGCGCCCTCGAGCGCGCGGGTCAATGCATCGACGTCCCCAACTTCGACAACGGCCGTCTCTGGGTCGCCCGTCTCGGCGGAGAGACGTTCGAGCTTGCCTGGATTGCGCCCGACGATCTTGAAGTCCAGGCCACGGCGCGCCATCGCGTGGGCGGCCAGACGGCCCGTGTAACCGGTAGCTCCGAACAAGACGACTCCCGGCATTCCTTCAGCCTACTGCGCAGGATTTTTGCCGGCGCACTTACTCTTTGCGGATGCTCGAGCCCCATCTCACCGGCACCATCCATCTCGTGCGGCATGGACAGGTCGAGAACCCCAAGGGGGTGATCTACGGACGTCTACCCGGCTACAACCTGTCGGAGCGGGGTCGCCGGCAGGCCGAGGAAGCCGGCCTCCACCTCTCATCCGCCGATGTCGGTGCATTGTGGGCGAGCCCGCTGGAACGAGCTCAGGAGACCGCGGCCGCAATCTCCGAACATCACGAGGTCGAGATCGTTACCGACGACCGTTTGATCGAAAGCGACACGACGCTCGAAGGCGTTGGTCTGACCCTGCGCTCTTTGATCATGTCCCCGCGCCACTGGTGGCAATTCCGAAACCCATGGAAACCCTCGTGGGGAGAAGCCTTCACAGAGATACGCGCTCGAATGGCGTCGGCGCTTGCCGAAGCGGTGGTAGCCGCGGCCGGGAGGGAGGTGGTCGTTGTCTCGCATCAAACGCCGGTCCTCGTCGCGCGGCTTGCGCTCGCCCGTCGGAGCACTCCGCCGTGGATTGCGGGACTTCCGTGTCAGACCGGGTCTGTCACGACGATGGTTCTCGAGGCTGGGAGGGTGGTGAAGGCCTCCTACTTCGTGCCTTCCATCTGATCGGATTCGGGGACGCCCTCGGGGTCGACTGCCTCCGGGTCGACTACCTCCAGCAGCGGAGACGAGCACACCGGGCATATTCGGGTATCCCCGTCTCTTACGTACACGTGACGCTGGCAGGTTGGGCAAAAGGCATTCGCAGCCATGGCGCCCACGGTAGCCTGCTTTGATCCCAGAAGCTAGCGCGTTGGAGGAATGCTTGTTCGTGTCGAATATGACACATAGGTCTTTCTGTCTGCTCAGAACCGCGGCCGGCGCGGTTTTCGGCGGACGGAATGGGATCGACTGACGAAACGTGGCTGCCTACGATGCCGTAATCATCGGTGCCGGACATAACGGGCTCACGTGCGCTGCCTACCTGGCTCGCGCCGGGATGCGCGTCGTGGTCTTGGAGCGAACCGATCTTGTCGGCGGTGCATGTGTCACAGAGGAGCTGTGGCCGGGATATCGAATGTCGACCGCCGCTTATTCGTTGTCTCTCTTACAACCCGAAATAGTGACCGACCTCGGTCTCGAGATCGACGTCCGAGTCCGCGATCCCGTCTACTTCACTCCTTTTCCCGACGGGGGTGGGCTTGTGATCCCGAGAGACCCCCGGGGGGCCCACGAGGCGATCTCTCACGTCGATCCCTCCGATGCGGACGCGTATGGGAGGTTCCACGAGTTGTTCGCCGAGGCCGCCCGCCGTCTGCAGCCGTGTCTCACGTATCCGGCGACGCGCAAACAGGTTCGGCGGGCGTTCCGCAAATCAGAGATCGACGGATTGTTCGACCGGACCGTCGACGGCGCGATTGCCGACGTGTGCGAGGAGTATTTCGCCAGTGATGTGATGCGCGGGCTGATCTCGTCGCAGGGGATCACAGGCACGGCGGCCGGCCCGCGTACACCTGGAACGTCGTACGTCTTCTTGCACCACGCTTCCGGGCTTGCACTCGGCGAGATCGGCGCGTGGGGTTTCGTGCGCGGAGGAATGGGCGCGGTCACCGGCGCGCTTGCCGACGCTGTGCGATCGGCGGGAGGGGAGATCCGGCTCGAATCGGAGGTGTCCTCGATAGCGCTGGACTCTGCTCGGCGGGTATCGGGAGTCGTGCTGGAATCCGGAGAGGAAATCGAAGCAGCGACAGTTTGTTCGAACGCCGACCCGAAGCGGACGCTGCAGCTACTTCCTCGGTCCGCGCTGCCGCGTGAGTTCGTCGAAGACGTGGAGTTGCTTCCCACCATGGGAACGGTCGTGAAGGTGAACTGTGCGCTGCGTGGATTGCCGGCGTTCAGAGGCATGCCGGCCGGCGACCGACCGGGGCCCGAGCACCTCGGAATGATCACGATCGCTCCTTCGATCGACTATCTGGAGAAAGCGTGCCGGACGGCTGCCGAGGGCCGGATTCCCGACGAGTTCTTTTGCGAGGCCTGGATTCAGACGGCAAGTGAAGAGGGCCTTGCGCCCGAAGGCAAACACACGCTGTCGATATTCGCTCAGTACGCCCCGTACGATCCGGTCGAGGGATCTTGGGACGAGTTGCGCGAGACGGTGGGGGATCGTGTGATAACGACGATTGAGCGATACGCCCCGGGCCTGTCGGATCTGATCGAGCATCGCCTGGTGCTCGGCCCGCGTGACCTCGAAGTTCGATTCGGACTGACCGGCGGCAACATCTTCCACGGCGAGCTCCTCCCCGAGTGGATCTTCGACCGGCGTCCGTCCCGGCCGTGGCACCGGCACAGGCTGCCCGTGCCGGGGATGTACCTCTGTGGTTCCGGGGCCCATCCCGGAGGCGGCGTCGGCGGCGGTCCCGGTCGCATCGCGGCGCGGGCTGTCCTCGAGGACTTCGTTTCGCGCGGCGCAGACACAAAAGGCCGTCCGCAGTGACGTGGGTGACGAACGAGAACGCAGCCATTCTTACCGATCTCTACGAGCTCACCATGGCGGACAGCTACTACCGCCGCGAGATGAACCGGGAATGCACCTTCGACTTGTTCGTGCGGGAGCTGCCCGAGGAACGGAACTTCTTGGTTGCCTGCGGGCTCGAGCAGGCGATCGACTACCTCGAGCAACTCTCGTTCGACGACGAGGCCATTGCGTACCTCACCACTCTCGACCGTTTCTCCGACGGCTTCCTCGACTACCTGCGAACCTTCTCTTTCTCGGGTGAGGTGTGGGCTGCTCCCGAAGGTGAGATCCTGTTCCCTCAGGAGCCGCTTCTACACGTGACGGCTCCTTTGATAGAGGCGCAGATCGTCGAAACGTTCCTTCTCAACACCGTCATCTTTCAGACGATGATTGCCGGGAAGGCGGCGCGCATATCACTGGCTTGTAGGCCGTTTCAGTTCGTCGACTTCTCACCGCGGCGCGATCACGGCGCGGACGCAGCGCTCAAGGCGGCGCGCGCGTCCTACATCGCCGGTGCCGCCGCAACGTCAAATGTGCTTGCGGGAAAGACGTACGGCGTTCCGGTGACGGGCACCATGGCGCACTCCTACATCATGGCGTTCGACGACGAAGAGGTCGCGTTTCGCTCGTTCGCTCAAGACTTCCCGCGCCATGCGGTTCTCCTCATCGACACATTCGATGTCGAGGAAGGCGCACGCCGCGCAGCACGCGTAGGGAGGGAACTCGCCGCAAAGGGTTCGTCTTTGAGCGGCGTCCGAATCGACTCTGGTGATCTGGATGCGTTGTCGCGCAGCGTTCGCAAGATACTGGACGACGCGGACCTGACCGAGACCATGATCTCGGTATCCGGCGACCTCGATGAGTACCGGATCAAAGAACTGGTCGCGGCGGGCGCGCCGATCGATTCGTTCGGCGTCGGTACGCAGCTGGGCACGAGTGGCGACGCTCCCAGCCTCGGCGGCGTCTACAAGCTCGCTGCCGACTCGGGGCAGCCACGCATAAAACTTTCTGCGGGCAAGGTCACGATCCCCGGACGAAAGCAGGTGTACAGGTTCCCTGCGTCTGGAACTCCCGAACGCGACGTGATGGCGCTCGAGGACGATGAGATTCCCGGCGGCCGCCCGTTGCTTGAGCGCGTGATGGTGGCCGGCGCGCGGGTCGATGAGCCGGAGTCTCTCGATTCCATTCGAGACCGGTGCCGGGCCCGACTCGAAGAACTTCCGACGGAGCTCCGATCCCTCGACGAGCACTCCGTATTCGAAGTAGGGCTCTCGACTGAGCTACAGGAACTAATGGATCGGGCCCGAGCCATGTACGAGTCCGGTAGTTGATGGCCGCCGGCGGCGGAACCTAGTTTCGTCGCCTTCAGGCAGGGTAAGACCCGCGCACCCGCAAACAACGGTTAGAACGCTTCCGCGCGTTGAGAGAGGCGTTCTCCACCCCTTCCCAGGGGAGGTGAGTGAGGGTGGGTATCGGAGTGAGTCTTTTCCTGATCGCCACGGGGGCGATCCTCGCGTGGGCGGTGAATGTCGATGCTTCCGGAGTCGACATCAATATGGTCGGGGTCATCCTGCTCATCGTCGGCGCGATCGGATTGCTGCTCTCGATGCTGTTTTGGAGCAGCTTCGCCCCGTTTGGTCGCAAGGAGGATCGAACGGTCGTGCGCGACCGGGAGGTTCTCTGACACAGCATTACCGATGACGTGAGATGTAGTCGCTCACAGCGACCCCCCGAGGCGGGTCGGACCCCCACCCGGCCCGCCTCCTCCCTTTTCCACGAGAGGTGACGTCGGCTTTCTACGGAGCCGTGACGTCGGCCACCGCACGAACGAAATCGCTCAGACCTGCCTTGGGGCGTTCGTGCCACGAGACCACATTCCACACATCCCACGAGTAGCCGTTCGTCTCATAACCCCGGCCTCCGACTGCGATCTCGATCCCGATTCGGTCGACCTGGGCGGTTTTAATGCCGCCGCCCGGTGTGATGCGGAGGGCGCGCCGGGATGAGGGATCGGCAAAGCCGATCAACTGGTAGGGAAGGCGCATCTCAACCCCGTCGGGAGTTGCCGCCCATAGCGACCTCGAGTCAAACCGTGCATCGCGGGGGTCCGAGTTCCCCTCGCGCAACTCACCGACATCGAACTCCTCGATGTCACGCTCTTGTCCCGTGGAGGGAACAACGAGGGGCCGGTTCATGATCTGTTTTTGGAGGTTCCATACTCCGCTGCCGGGCTTGAGGTCTGGGGGATCCACTTCGAAGTACCGGTCAACCTTCCCGTACAGGATGGCTTCGGGATCGTTTGACGCGCGCACCCAGCTGCGCGCGCCGTCGGGGCCCATCGTGATGGCGTAGTCCGCATCCGCACCTACGTCCGGCGCGCCGGGAAGACCGCCGTTTCCCTCGGCGAGGACATCGAAGCCGATTGCCAGCCCACGATCGAGGGAGTTTTTCTCGTCGAGGACGACGTTCAGATAGAGGAATCCCTCGTCTTTGACGGCGCGGACCTCTCGCACTCCCTCGTGGCCTTCAAAGATGACCTGAGATCCGTTGTTCGCCCACTCCGTTCGATCCCCGTCGATGACCGCGGCGGGCCGTTCCCCCGGTTCCATCGCGACCAGTCCGAAGTGTTCCTCGTTCGTGAGCGGGTTTTTCCACATCTGGCGGCGACCACCCGGGAGTTCGTAGTCGATCGTGTTCCAGGTGAACTTGAACCATTCATCCGCCCACTGGAAGACGAACGCACCCGACAGGTCGAGATCGCGGATGATCCGCAACATGTCAGCGTTCATCGACATTGCTTCTTGTTCCGAGTGGTTTCCCTGATCTCTTCCGAGGGGTCCGAGATGGGCGACGCCGAGCCCGGAGGGCACTCCGAACTCCGTGATCATCACGGGCATTTCCGAGTGGTGGTCGCGCAGACTTTCGAGGTAGCCCGCGTAGGGGTCCGGGCGGCCGCCGTACTCGTACGCCGAGAGTGCCGGCTCGTGGCGCATGAAGTCCGGGAAGTAGGGATAGGCGTGATAGCTGGCGAAGAAACCGCCACTCCATTTCCTATCAGCGGCGATGTGATTGGCATCGACGCCGACGACGTCTTCGCCTTCGATGGGCTCATCCGGATGGTCCAACGGATCGGTGGTCGGCCAGTTCGTGAACGTGAGTGGGACGCTTACACCACGCTCGGCCTCGGCGGTCGCCGTGTGATCCAACATTTCGGCCAGCCATGTTTCGGTCGGGCTCGCATCTTTCGTGGATGAGAAGAACTCGCCGGAGAACGATGTTCGACCGGCGTTCTTGCGGTCGGACTCCCTCGTCGCGACCGGGTCCCATTCGACGCCGATGGAATAGCCGAGCAGCCACGGCGAAACATCCGCCGAGTAGGTGCCCGAAGCGTGCCCCCTCAGTTCGGTACGGACGAGGTCGCCGTGAACAGCGCCGACCGCGTCGCTGATCTCTTCCTTGAATCCTCCGTGCACCGCCGGCGCGAATAGGTCGTGGGTTGCGTAGAACTCCTCTTCGGGAATCCATACCCCATGCACGAGGTAGAGGGGGGCATCACTGTTCTCTTCGTTGTACCGGAGCAGTTCCTCGTAGAACCACGGCGGTAGGACGGTGTAGACGCGTACGGCCCTGAGCCCCACCGAAGCCATCTGCGGGAACCACCTTCGGTACTCGGCCGCCTCGAGCCCGTGCTCTCCCGGCAATGTTCCCGGAACCGTCGGACCGATGTTGACTCCCGGAACGAAATCGACCTCGCCGCCCTCGGTGTGCAGGATCAGGCGGCGCCCGGAGGTCTCGGCTATTCGGGTCAGTCCACCGGAGGTGCGAGGTGCGGGGGCCCATGAGCCGTCAAGATCCAGCGGCCGTCCCCACTGAAAGGAATCAGCCGGCGGCTCTGACGCTGTTCTTGGAGGCATGTTGCTGCCTGCGCTGCACGACTGGAGCGTCGCGGCGGCCATTAAGGCCAGCGCAACGAGGGCGTGCCGACGGAAAGGTATTCGAATGCGCCCCATAAGTCCTGGTTTCGGCGTGCGACGTGGTCCGATTTAGAAGCGCCGGACTCTTTTCCGTCTCCGACGTGTCGTTTCCCCGATAGTCATTTCGGTCCGACGTCGCTACGGTGGGCGCACCAGCGGCGTCTCTCATGCCGGTGGGCCCGGCGAAAGGCGGCCGGTGCAGCATTCCTGCAACGGCGCCGAATAGCCTCTTTTTAAGAACGACTTGGCTCGTTTGTGACTTTGTGAAGCGATGGAGGACTCGATGTCGACTAACGAACTGGTGCAGCAGGCGGCGGGGATCATCTCCGACTTCCTCGATGGATTGGCGGAGCGACGTGTGGGGGCCACCGCGACGATGGAAGAGCTGCGGGCCGCGCTCGGAGGCCCCCTCCCCGAAAATCCGGTCGATCCCTCGGATGTGATCGGGGAGCTCGCCAAGGCAGCCGACCCTGGGCTCGTGGCCACAGCGGGGCCGAGGTTCTTCGGCTTCGTCATAGGCGGAAGTGTTCCGGCATCTGTCGCGGCGGACCTGTTGACTACGGCGTGGGATCAGAACTCTGGCCTGGTAGCGGCCGCCCCCGCTGAGGCTGCGGTCGAGGAGATCGCCGGTCGCTGGCTCGGCGAACTTCTGGCACTGCCGGAGGCCGTCTCGTTTGCCTTTGTGACCGGGGGCATGATGGCCAACTTCACCGGTCTGGCCGTCGCCCGCCATCACGTACTTCGCGGCGCCGGATGGGATGTCGAAGGTGATGGTCTCATCGGCGCGCCGCCCATCACGGTCGTCGTCGGCGAAGACCGTCACATCACCGTGGACGCCGCCCTCCGGTATCTCGGTCTTGGCGCAAGCCGCTCCCTGGTTATCCCCTGCGACGGGGACGGGCGAATGGATCCCCAAGCCCTGCACACCGCCATTGCGAATGTGGAGGGTCCTGTGATCGTTTGCGCGTCGGCGGGCAACGTAAACACGGGATCGTTCGATCCTCTGCGCGAGGTGTGCGACATCACGCACGAGCACAACGGCTGGGTCCACGTGGACGGCGCGTTTGGACTGTGGGCCGCGGCCGCGCAGGAGCGCCGTCATCTCCTCGACGGTCACGAGCTGGCCGACTCATGGGCAACGGACGCGCACAAGTGGTTGAACGTCCCGTACGATTCGGGACTCGTTTTTACCGCGCACACCGAGTCGCACCGTGCCGCCATGGGCCAGCGTGCGAGTTACCTCGTCAAGGAAAAGGATGGAGGAGCGCGGGATCAGTTGGACTTCAGTCCTGAGTTCTCGCGCAGGGGGCGGGGCTTCCCCGTCTACGCGGCAATCCGTTCCCTCGGGCGATCCGGTATCGCGGAGATGATCGAGCGATGCTGCCGGCTCGCAACTCGGTTCGCGGACACGCTCGGCGCGCAGCCGGGTGTCGAGATCGTCAACGACGTTGTGCTCAATCAGGTGTTGGTGCGCTTCGACGATGACGATGCGACGACTAATGAAGTGATCAGAAGGGTGCAGGAGGATGGCACCTGCTGGCTGGGTGGAGCGACGTGGAAGGGCCGAGGCGTTATGCGGATCTCCGTTTCGAACTGGTCGACGACGGAGGACGACGTCGACCGGTCGGCCGCCGCGATCCTGCGCTGTTACGCCGCCGCCAGCTGACGCGCGCCGCCGGGCCGCGGCCTGCCGTCACTCGCTAACGGGGCGGGTTCCGGGCCAACACACCCCTCCGTACCGTCCTCCACTGACTGCCTCACACCTAACGAAATCCTTTTCAGGAGGTTGTCCCGTAGGCGATTTGCGAGGGTTCACGCAATCAAAGAGGGCGAACTCACGACCGAGAATGGCCGACAGGTCAGCTCAAGACGGCGAGGCTGCCGCAGCCACACCACAAGCTCGCCTCGCCGGCCCCGCCTTCCATGATCGTCAGCTCGAGGCCGCAGGCCGAACACGTCTCTCCGGTCGGCGATTCGCCCGAATCGTTCTCGATGAACACAAACGCAGATTCCATGAGCGTCACGCTACAGGCCCCCTGTGACGGAAACCCGGATATGGTGCCCCAGACTAGCGAGCGCTCCGACGCAGGATCCGGACGACGCGGTCCTCGACCCTTGCTGCGGTCGATTTCGGCATTCCGCTCGACATGATCGAGAACGCCGCCCACTGCTTCGTCTTTTTCAACTGGACCCAGCCCGAGAGCGTCGATGTATTCGTGAGCGTCCCCGTCTTGGCCCGGACATACAGGCCCTCCAGGCGATCCTTGAGTGTTCCCTGGCCGCCGCGGGGCAGACCCTTGCGCAACTTTGTCCCCCAAGGCTCTCGTTCGGCAGCCACCAGCGAGCGAGCCATTCCTCGAGCTGAGATCCGGTTGCTGTACGACAGGCCGGACCCGTCGTACGCGGTCACCCGGACGTTGCGGTTTTCAATCCAAGCCTTCACGGCATCCGCGGCCTTGGCGATCGTCCCTGGCCGGCCGTACCGTTTGACTCCGAGACGCTTTCCGAGTACCTCGGCGAAGAAGTTCGAGGACTGTCGGTTCATGAAGCCGACAAGAGTCTCGAGCGGCACAGAACGAACCTTCGTTATTCGAGCAAGGCCTCCGGGTGGCGTGCCCGCCCCAGGTGCACCGCGGACCTTGACACCAATCTTGCGCAGCTTCTTAGTCAGCGACCGCGCAGCCCTCAATTCGGGATCACTGATGTGAATGCCGCGCACGCGGTTTCCGTTGAAAGTCAATGCCGATGGGAGCGGGATGTAACGGCTCGGGAAATATGACTTCCATCCCGGCGCGAACCAATCTCGCGAGAAATAGCTGATCGCACCAACGACACTTCCGGTGATTTCTTGCACCCCGGCATCTCGGATTCGGCGCGCCAGCCGGTTCAACTTCGTCGCCCGGAAGGGAAAGTTGCGCGCGTACTGTTTCGACGCGGCCAGTGTTGGGTCGCCGGTTCCTAGAACGTACAGGTCACCGTCAACGATGCCACCGTCGAGCGACTCGCTCGATGCCTCGGTCATAATGCGAAAGTTGGTTCCGAGGTTCGCGTAGAGGGCCATCGACAATAAGAGCTTCTCGTTGGACGCAGGGAGGCGTTTCACCTTCGCCCCGCGCTCGTAGATGACGTCTCCGCCGGCACGTACAGAGATGCCGATCGAGCGGCCGGACGCGATGCGGTTGATCTTCCGTTTCCATCTGGGGGTTCCGACCGTTGATGCCGCCGGCTGCGGCTGGGTGATCGAGTCCTGGGATGTGCTGCTTCCCGAGAGGTTTTGGTTCGGAGCCCGCCCTAAATCAAGTCGAGCCGGCGCTGCGGATTCCCTCGTTGCAATGGCCACCCAGGCCGGAAGCACTAAAAGGGCAACGAGAGCCCAGGTCAGCCTTCGCATGAGCAGAGTGTGGTGATCACGTCCCGCTGCGTCTAGGTACTTGCCGGACTTCCCTAACGTCTGGGAGTGGTCAGGCTCCGTCGTCGAACAGCGTGGGGTCGTCTCCGAAGAGCCGCAGTTGCGCCGCGTTGACCTCGGCCCGGGCGGGCCGGTCGATGGCCAGGGCCAGGCGGTGGTACGCCTGCTCCCGAGCCAGTTGTACTGCCCTCCGGCGCGCCCGAGTCCGCTCCTCATCGAGGCGGCGTTCCGCAGTTCGGATCGCCTCGTCTACTAGCCCCGTCTCCCATTCGGGGAGCGGCATGTCATGCATTGGTCCTCCAGCCCTCCGTCCGAAGCCTCTTCCCACACACCCGGGGGACGTGGAGTATGAGGCACCAGAGCCGCGAAGCCCCGGATTTCGGCGCGATTCCAATCTCACCCAGCCCGGTTTGCGTGGATCGGTTGAACGGATGGCATGCGAGGCCGGTATTCCTACCGGCCAAGTGGGGCGAGTCGGCGACTTGCTACAGAGAAAGGATCGCGATGGCTCACAGAACGCGGCTCGTGGTGGCGGTGGCACTTGTGGCGGCTCTCGTTACGGCGCTGCTTGCCACCGGCGTTGTGGCCGCGCCGTTCAAGGTCTCGGTGGGCGACGGGGGGTTCACGTACTCGCCCAGGACGGCGCACGTCAACAAAGGGCGGAGGGTGAAGTGGACGAATGAGGGCACCGTGTCCCACACGGTCACTTTCTACAAGAAGCCCAAGAAAGCGAGGATCGGGAGCTTCACGCTCGCCGCCGGCGAGTCCAAGAAGCGCAAGATCCGCAAGGCAGGGGTCTACAAGTACCGCTGCACGATTCCGGGACACTCGACCCTTGAGGACGGCAAGTGCACCGGGATGTGCGGAAAGGTGCGGGCGCACTAGGGGCGAGCCGTTCTGACCGCGCTCCGCAACAGATCTACGGGGCCCGCACGCGGTCAGAATGGCGCACACATCATCTAGGCGGGGACCGGCTCCTCGAGGTGACCAGCGACCCGCACGGGCGCTCCGATCACAAAGACCTGCGGCCCGCCGGGCTCGAATGGCCGCTCGAACGTAGAGACGACGGTCGATGCCGAGAACGTCCCCAAGATGCGGAGCACATCATCGCCGATGTTTCGCAGCCCGTGCGGCGCCATGGGCGGGACAAGGGCCACGTCGTGTTTCGTGATCCGGCCCACCTCATCTCCGACGCGCGCCTCCGCGGTGCCTTGCAGGACGATGAGGAGTTCCTCTGCACTGTCTCTGTGCACATACAACTCCGCCCCGGGGTCCAGCTCGAAGAGCACCGTCGCCGTGCTCGCCGTTCCCGTCGCGCTGTGGACGGGGAAGCTCACGCGCAGACCCGGCGCCGTCGGTACGAGCTCGAACTCATCGAGATCGAAGGTAATCATTTTCTCTTCTCCTTTCGCTACACAACAGTGTGCAGCGAATCCTAGTGAGAAGCTGGCGCCGTTGTCAAGTTTCCGGGTACACTACTGTGCAATGAAGCGAAGATACGAGCTGAAGGAACGCGCACGACGCCAGGCCGAGACCAGGCAGCGGATCGTCGAGGCAACGGTCGAGCTCCATACATCGATCGGTCCGGCACGCACCACGATCTCGGCCATTGCGGAGCGCGCCGGGGTCGAGCGCCACACGGTCTACTCCCACTTCCCCGACGAACGGACGCTAATTGGCGCTTGCTCGGCCCACTGGGAAAGCCAACACCCGCGGCCGGATGTCCGGCGATGGCTCGACCTCGAACCGCAGGAGCGTATGCGCGGGGTCCTGGCCGACGTGTACGCCTGGTACGCGGACGTCGAATCCGATCTCGAGGTCCTCATGCGCGACACATCGCTTGTTCCGGCGCACGGGGAGGTCATGGCGAAGACCGCAGAGGAAATGGGTGCGCTCGCCGACGCCCTGACGCGCGGCTGGTCGCGACGGAAGACGGTGCGCGCCGCCATCGGACACTCGCTCGAATTCGAGACCTGGCGCTCGCTCGTCCGCCGGCAGGGGCTCTCTCGAAAGCAGGCCGTCGACGCGATGGTTCGTTTAGTCGCGAACGTCTGACCTGCGCTGGGGGAGGGCGGACCCTTATCGATCATGGCGCCGCCGAAAACCTGTGTACACAGAACGACAATCATTGTCGTTTTATGTACTCAGGTCCGCGCAGCTAGGCGGCGCGCCGCCCGCGGGGGTAGCCGAGGTGGCGGATTCCCACCGATTTTCCGGGAGAGGGCAAAAGTGTCACAGCCCTCCGATAGGTTCGGAGCATGATCACAGCAACCGCTCATGCGGCGACGAAAATCGCCCTCGACGAGGCCCAGCGGCGCGCCGTCACCTTTGGCGGCCGCCGGCTCCGGGTGACCGGAGGCCCCGCCACCGGCAAAACCACGGCCCTTCTGGAGCGTGCCGCCCACCTCGTCGAGGATCGCGGCGTCGATCCAGAGGGCATCCTCATCTTCGTCGGGGACCGCAGGCACGCCGTCCGGCTCCGCGATGCTCTGGTGAGGAGGGTCGGGCGCTCCATGGTCAGGCCGTCCGTCCACACGTTTCACGGATTCGCATGGTGGCTCCTCACCCGGGCGTTCACCGTTGAGACGCCCTCGGGTCCGGAATCGGAACTCGGATATGCGCTCGCCGGCCTCGAACAAGAACCCGTCCTGCTGACGGCCTTCGACCAACGGGCACGCGTTGGTGGCCTGTTGCGCGCAGAGAACCCCGAGGATTGGCCCGTCAACGGGGACCTTTTGGGGTCCAACGCCTTCGCCGGCGAAGTGCGGGACTTCCTTCTGCGCGTCAAGGAGCGGCTCCTGACAAGGCGCGACATCGAAAGGCTTGCACAGGAACGCGGCCGCAGTGACTGGCTCGAGCTTGCCGCCTTCTACGAGAAGTACACCAACCACCTGGAGAGCGGAGAGTCGTTCGACGACGGACGCCCGCGCCTCGATTTCGCCATGGTGCTCGAATCGGCGCGCCGTCTGATCGGCGAACACGACGCGGTGGCAGAAGATCTCAGGCGCGTCTACCCGCACGTCCTCGTCGACGATTTCGAAGAAGCGAACCGCGCCGAAGCGGCGCTCCTCGAGGCCCTGATCCCAACCGACGACGAGACCGATCGCAGCGCCGTCGTGTTCGGTGATCCGAACGGGACGGTCTTCACGTTCCGGGGAGCGGATCCGGCATGCCTCGAGGGGCTTCCCGTCGAGGACATGGTCGAACTGACGACTCGCTACCGAACGACTTCTGATACCGCAGTCAACCTCTACTCGCACCTCACCGAGGAGGCGCGCGCCGCGGTCGCAGAGCTTCGCCGGCATCACGCGAGGGGCCTTCCCTGGGGCACGATGGGGATAGTCCTGCGCGACTACCACACCCTGCTGGCGCCACTCCGCCGGGAGCTTCATCGAGCGGGAGTGCCCTATCGGGTCGAAGGAGAGGCCCTCGGGCTTGCCGACGATCCGGTCGTCAAACCGGTGCTCGATCTGTTCTCCATAGCGTGCGGCAGAGTTGACTCCGAGAACCTGTGGCCCGGCGTACTGTCGTCCGACATCGGGGGCCTCTCGTCGACCGAGCTGATCGAGCTCCGGCGCGCCGCGCGCCTCGCCGGGGTCCCTCTGCACGAGATCTGCGTCGGGGACCGTCTCCCCGACGGCCTCCCTCCGCCCGTCGCTCGCAAGGTGACGGGTCTGTGCAGCCTCGTAACCAAGGCGCGCGAGTGGGCTCAGCGGATGCGGCCGGATGAATGTTTCTGGAGGCTGTGGCAGGCCGCCGATGCGTGGGCGTCGCTGGTCACTGCGGGAGACGATCGCCGCCTCGATTCGCTGACGACGCTGGCCGATGCACTCGGTCGTTTCTCGGACCGGCACGGGTCCGGCGCGCGCATCGCAGACTTCATCGACACCCTGGTGTCGGCTGAGTTCACGCCCGAATCCGTGCGCCTCGTCGAGCCCTCGGACGCGGTCACGGTCACTACGGCGCACGGGGCGAAGTCAACCGAGTTCGAGTTCGCTGTGGTCGCCGGGTGCGTCGAAGGTCTGTGGCCGGATCCGTCCCGCCGTGGCGTGCTGCTCGAGATCGACCTCCTCGGAGGCGAGCGCGACCATGCCGATCGACACCGCGATGCACTGGCCGAGGAGGAACGCCTTTTCCGTCTGGCAACCTCGCGAGCTCCTCGCATGGTGCTGTCCGGTCTTCGAGCCGGCGGTTCCGACCGCACGCGCGCCGAGCCGTCACGGTTCCTCGAGCAATTCGGTTTTTCGATTCCCGATGCGAATGCCCTGGTTCCCGAGCTGCTGCTGACGGAGCGCGAAGCGGAGGTGGCGTGGCGCAAGACGTTGTGCCACAAGGAAAAAACTCCGGCAGCGCGCCTGGCGGCTGCATGGGGTCTAGTAAACCTTCCGGACCTCGATACTAATCGGTGGTGGTGGGGCCGCGACTGGACGCAGAACGATACGCCCGTTGTCGGAGAGAAGAAAAGGACGTCGTACACGCGCTTTTCGGACTACGAGAACTGTCCGCTCCAGTACCTGCTGAAGCAGGTGCTCGGTCTCGACCCAGAGACGAGCTACCACATGGCTTACGGCTCCCTGATGCACCGCGTCCTCGAGAAGGCCGAAAACGGTGAGCTCCCTAGAACCTTCGACGCGCTCTGGGAGGAGGCGCAGCGTCTCTGGCGGGAGGATGCGTACCCGCCGGGAGCGATCTCCGACTTCCTGAAGCGCGACTGCCGAGAGATCATCAAGCGCTACATCGAACTCGAGGCCAACAACGGACACAAGACGATCACAACCGAAGAAGAATTCGCCTTCGACATCATTGGATGGACGGTGCGCGGAAAGATCGACCGGATCGATGAGTGCGGACGAGACGGCATCCGGCTAATCGACTACAAGACCTCGAACAGCTACAAGTTCGACGAGGAGGCCAAGGAGGATCTCCAGCTCGCCACGTACTTCCTCGCCTGCGCCCGCGCCGACAACCTACAGTCACTCGGTGAGGCGAAGACGGCGGAACTGTTGTACCTGCGACACGCAAGAGGGAACCAGATCCGCCGCGCCACCCAGATGCCGAAGAAGTCCGACGACGGGACACCGTGGGTCGACGTGACGGAGAACAGAATCGTCGAGTTGCTCCAGGGGATCGAGTCCGAGAGCTTCGCCCCCAGTCCCGAGGCGGAGTGCCGGTTCTGCAAGTTCAAGCCGCTGTGTCCGATGTGGCCTCAGGGAGAGGAGATGTTGCTCCGGTGAAGCACCACCCTGCGGTCACTGCAGCGCTCGGCGGCTACGAGCCCACCGACGAGCAGTGGCGGGCCATCGAGCATCCATTGGGACCGGTGTCCGTCATAGCCGGCGCGGGGTCCGGGAAGACGGCCGTGATGGCCGCCCGGTTGGCGAACATCGTCGTCTCCGGCGCGGCGCGCCCGAGCCAGATCCTCGGCCTGACGTTCACGAACAAAGCGGCTCAGGAACTCGACGAAAGAATCCGGCGCGCCACCGAACACGTTGATGCACATCCAGGCGAAGAAGTCGCCGTCTTCACCTACCACGGGTTTGCCGATCGCATCCTGCGCGACTACGGCCCGAAGATAGGTATCGAGCCCGAGGTGGCGCTGATGTCCGAGGCGCAGGCCTTTATGCTCGTTGCGCGCCTCTTTGAAGAGATAACGTTCGAGCGATTGAGGGTTACTCATTTGCCATCCTTGGTCGCAAAGGTGCGCGCGCTGGCGGAAGCGTGTTCCAACCACCTCGTCGATCCGGCACAGGTCATAGCCGCCGATCGTGCGCTCGAACGGCGCTATCTCGAGATGGACAAAAAGATCCCCGTCAAACTCAAAAGGACGATGAACGATCGTCCCGAGATCGCCCGCGTGGTCGAGGCCTACGTCGACAAGAAACGAGAGCTTGCCCGTATCGACTACGGCGATCAGATCAGATTCGCTTACCGCGTCGTCACGGAGCGACTCGAGGTGGCCGAGGCGTTGCGCACTCGGTGGCCGGTGGTGCTACTGGACGAGTACCAGGACACAAACATCGCACAGCGAGAGATGATGCGCGCGATCTATCCAGAGGGTTCTGCGATCACCGTCGTGGGTGATCCCGACCAGGCGATCTACGCATGGCGGGGCGCGACCCTCTACAACATTCTTCGCTTCCAGAACCATTTCAGGGGGGGAACCGATGGGGCCGCGCGGCTCGCGCTACAACGGTCCTTCCGTTCGGGCCGGCGGATACTCGAGGCTGCCGATGCGCTGATCGGTGTCGTTCCCTCCGACAGGCGGGGTGGCGAGAAGGTGCTGGAGCACCACCCGCCCACCGGCGATGGCGATGTGCGTTGTGATCTGCTCGAATCCGATGCGGACGAGGCCGCATTGATCGCGCGTGAGATCAAGGCCCTGACGGTCGAAGGGAACGGATCGAACGTACCGTTCGCAGAAGTTGCGATCCTGTGCCGAAAGCGACGGTTGTTCGGTCGAATTCACGAGGCCCTCCGCCGCGAGGGCGTTCCGGTAGAAGTCGTCGGCCTCGGAGGCCTTCTTACTGTGCCGGAAGTGATCGATCTTCTCGCTTACCTTCGATTGGTTGCCAACCCCGCCGACAACATCTCGTTCGCTCGAATAGCGATGGGTCCTCGATGGCGCACCCACTTTCGCGACATGGCGGTACTGGCGCGCTGGGCGGCCGAGCGCACACACGAGTTTCGGCACGCTCTCACGGAGCGTGAGGCCTCCGACGAAGAAGTCGATCCTGGCGAGGAACGATTTTCGCTCTCCGAAGCACTGGAGCATCTGGAGGAGATCGAGAGCCTCTCGGACGCAGCCAAGGTACGACTGACGCGTCTGAACAAGGAGCTCGAAGCCCTGCGTGCTGCGGCGAGGGGAGCGACTCTCGTGGAAGCGATCGAACAGGTTCTGACCGAAACCGGCATCGAGGACGAGTTGCTTGCCACCGGGACACCAACCGCTGCGGCTGCGCTCGCCAATCTGGGCTCGTTCGTCGATCGTGCAGATGCGTTTGCGCCGCTCGAAGGGGAAGCGTCGATTCCGGCCTTCCTCGAGTATCTCGAGGCTGCGGAGTCGGTGGAGGACTTGGAGGCCGCCCAGCCTCAGCTCGACGATTCCGTGAAGCTCATGACCGTGCATCAGGCGAAGGGCCTCGAATTCGACGTCGTGTTCGTTCCGGGCGCGGCCAAAGACATCTTTCCGGACGCGAAGGTGACCGACAATCCGCTCCAATCGAGCTCAGAGCTTCCGTTTGCGGTTCGCGACGATCGCGATGAGCTGCCCGAGTTCGACATCGGCGTTCCCCTGAAGGACTTCCACGAGGCGTTGAAGGACCGTGCCATGGAGGATGAGCGCAGGCTGGCCTACGTTGCCCTCACCCGAGCGCGCAAGCGCCTGCACGTAACCGCCGCGCACTGGTACACGTCCGAGCGGGAACGTAAGACACCCAATGGGCCGGGGCCGTTCTTCGAGGAGCTCGCGGGGTGGCCGGCGTCTGAGGATCGTGAGGCGCGCGATCCGCTACCCAGTGTGAGTGTCGGCACCTATGCAGAGTGTCCGGAGGAGAATCCGCTGCGAGGTGAGCTTGCACTTCGGGCCCAGAGATGGCCGGGGACAAGTGACTTGCGCGCGGATGATCTGTTCGCAGACGGTGCTCGCACCATCGTAGAGCGCGTGCGGGAGGACGAGGCAGCGGTGGACGAAGTCATTGACGCCAAGGGAATCGACAGGGCTGAACTGGATCGCGAGCGCGAACCTGTAGCCCAGCAGCTCCAGATCGTGACCGCGCCCCCGGCCGTGCAGGCGGTGGACGAGCGGCTGACGAGCCTCTCGGTGTCCTCGCTGGTCCAGCTCGCCCGGTGTCCGAAGCAGTTCTACTGGACCGTCGTCAGACCCCTGCCGCGCCGCCCCAGCTCCAACGCCCGCCGAGGCCACGAGATCCATCGATGGATCGAGATCGAGTCGATGGGCCAGCAGCGCCTTGGTGATCCGGAGGATCCGCCCGATCTCTCGCCGGAGGAGCTCGCCGAGCGCGCCGAGGGCGCCGGCCCGGCCGGTCCCACGGACGCGGATCTGAAGCGCTCCTTTAAAGAGAGCCGCTTCGCAGAGATGAGGCCGCGGTCCGTCGAGCAGCCATTCGTAATAGCACTCGAGGGTGGCTACCTGGTAAGGGGCCGGATCGATGCGATTTTTGAGCACGACGACGGGTCGTGGGAGATCGTCGACTACAAGACTGGGCGGGAGCCCGATGCGAGCGACGACACCGCCCGGCTGCAGCTGGCCGTCTACGCGCTGGCGGCGCAGAAGATCTGGGGCATGGAGCCATCCAGGCTGAGGGTGACTTACTTCTACCTTGCAACGGGGCGCGCCGAGACGATCGAGGCGACGGAGTTGACGACCGACGAGGCCGCTCTTGCACAAATGTTCGAACGTGTGGAAGGGCGGAAGCTCGATCCAACTCCGGGATCGGTGTGCCACTATTGCGACTTCCTGCGATTCTGCAAGGAGGGCCGCGAATTCATCGAGGCAGCAGCGGCCCCGTAGTCGGCGGGCACCCGGCTCCTGCCATGCTTCTCTCGATCAACGTTGTGCCTTTGGGGTGACCCAGCATCGGCGCGGTGGGAAAGGGCTTTCACCGGCGGCTCTATGTTCGAACCATGCCGGCAGAAGCCGGGGTACGGCTCCTTCGAAAGTACCCTAGACGGCTACCGCGACCAGGAGGACTTGATGCTCGGCCGAACGCCATTGCGCCGCTCGTGGATTTCAAGCGAGCGCCCGATCCCCCGGCTGATCGCGCGTCCTATTCGAACCTTCCTCGACACAGAGTCCGCCGGCGGGATAGTCCTGCTAGGCGCGGCAGGCATCGCCCTCATCTGGGCCAACTCACCCTGGTCCGGCTCCTATGAATCCTTCTGGCATACGGAGATCTCGCTCACCATCGGAACGTTCGAGGTCTCGGAGGACCTGCTCCACTGGGTCAACGATGGATTGATGACCATCTTCTTCTTTGTGGTCGGGTTGGAAATCAAACGCGAGTTGGTCGCTGGCGAGTTGAACGAGTGGCGGAAGGCCGCTCTCCCTGCGGTGGCCGCGCTTGGAGGAATGGTCGTACCGGCGCTGATCTACATCTCGCTGAATCTAGGAGGAGACGGTAGCTCGGGCTGGGGAATCCCGATGGCCACGGACATCGCTTTCGCAGTTGGGGTGCTCACACTTTTCGGGAGCAGAGCTCCAACCAGCCTCAAGATATTTCTCTTGAGCCTCGCGATCGTCGATGACATCGGGGCCATCCTTGTCATCGCCCTCTTCTATTCGAGCGGGCTTCAGTTCTGGTGGCTCGCCGCCGCGGTTGGGTTCATCGCCGTCATCGTGCTGATGAAGCGCTTCCGGGTGTGGTGGACGCCGATCTATGCCATGGTCGGTGCCGCGGCATGGTTCGCCACGCTCGAGTCGGGTGTGCATGCAACGATTGCCGGTGTTGCCTTGGGGCTGCTGACGCCCGCTCGGCCGTACGACGCGGCCGGGGCCGCCGACGCAATCCGTGAAGCGGGTCACCTCATCTCCGACCCAAGCCCCGGCGCGGTCCGCCGCACGATGATCCAGGCGCAAGAGGTCGTTTCGGTTGCGGAGCGCATCGAACATGTTTTGCACCCTTATTCGAGCTTCGTCATCATCCCGATCTTTGCGCTCGCCAATGCCGGAGTGGAGATGGACGTGGGGACCCTCGGTGATGCGGTGAGTTCGCCCATAACCGTGGGGATCGTGCTGGGCCTGGTGGTGGGAAAGCTGATCGGCATCACCGGCTTTTCGTGGATCGCCGTCCGGTTCGGCATCGGAACGCTTCCCCAGGGAGCAACGTGGGGGCAACTCGCGGCCGTGGCGGGGATCGCCGGCATCGGATTCACCGTTTCGCTTTTCATTGCCGGCCTCGCCTTCACAGAGATGGACCTCGTCGACGAGGCGAAGATCGGAATCCTTGCCGCATCCGCTGTCGCCGCAGCCGTGGGGGCGATCATTTTGCGACTTGCGCGCGGCCGCTCCTCGGGCGGCCGGACGAGGGACCATGCAGACGCAGCCGCACCGAGCGAAGGTGAGTTCACGGGGTAGCTCGCACCTACAGGAAGAGGCTCCGGCGCGCCGCACGGGGGGAAGGCCGCCTGATGTACGGCTGCGGTCGTGGCGGGGAAGCCTCAGGCGGTTCGGCGCTTTCCTTGCGGCGCCCGATGCGGCAAGGGCCGAGAGGAAGAAGGGTCGTTGGCGGCGCGCCGGAGATCAGGCGGAGCGATCGAACTCCACGCTTTGGAAGGTCCGGTCGACGGCACGGAGGAGCCGGATGGTGCGTTTGCGCTCGGCAAGCGAAGAGCGAGCGTTGGCAACCGATCCTGCCGAAAGGGTTGCGTCGACCTGCCGGCCGAACGACACGAGCAATGAGGCCGTGGATGCGAATATCGATGACACTGCCGATAGCGCCCCTGTCACGGCGCCACCTCCGTCCAACTCGGGCGACTTGTGCGTCTCTGCCTCCGACTTCCAACACAGTCTGACCCCTGTTTGTTTCATCGATGTTGTCCCCCTGTGAACGTTTCGTAAGGACGGGGTCTCCCGGCGGGCCATTTGGCTGGCCCCGCACGCCGTAAGCGGCCGGTAGCTGCTTTTCCCGGTTGTCCTTTACTCTGGTTCTTACGAGCGATTGAGCCCAAATCCCTACAGCGGGGGTTAATCATGTACGACCCGTTTTCAGACCAACTGCCCGACGTCGACCCCACCGAAACCGGGGAATGGATTGAGTCGTTGGACCAGGTCATCGACCATTCGCCGGAGCGCGCCCGCTTCCTTATGAACCGGCTCCTCCATCACGCTCGGTCGCGCCAGGTGGGCGTTCCCCCAATGGTGTCGAGTCACTACATCAACACGATTCCGCCGGAGCAGGAGCCCTATTTCCCCGGCGACGAGGTGATCGAGCGCCGGATCCGGAGAATCATCCGCTGGAACGCCCTGGCGATGGTCAGCAGGGCGAACAAGAAAGCGGACGGAATCGGCGGACACCTCTCGACCTACGCGTCCGCGGCGTCGCTCTACGAGGTCGGGTTCAACCACTTCTTCCGGGGAAAAGGCGCCACCGGCGGCGGCGATCAGGTGTTCTTCCAGGGGCATGCTGCTCCGGGCATATACGCGCGGGCGTTTCTCGAGGGGCGTCTGACCGACGAGCAGCTCGAGAACTTCCGCATGGAGTCGACGGGCCACGGTCTCTCCTCCTATCCGCACCCCCGCCTGATGCCGGAGTTCTGGGAGTTTCCAACCGTTTCTATGGGATTGAGCCCCCTGAACGCCATCTACCAGGCGCGCTTCAATCGTTATATGCAGCACCGGGGGATCAAGGACACGTCACGCCAGCGGGTGTGGGCATTCGTGGGCGATGGCGAAATGGACGAGCCGGAGTCGATGGCGGCGCTGTCCCTCGCGGCGCGGGAGGGTCTGGACAACCTTATCTTCGTCGTTAACTGCAACCTGCAGCGCCTCGATGGGCCGGTGCGCGGCAACGGAAAGATCATTCAGGAGCTGGAGTCCATCTTCCGCGGCGCCGGGTGGTACGTGATGAAGGTGGTTTGGGGGCGTGAGTGGGACGAGCTCCTTGCCCGAGACGCAGATGGAGTTCTGGTCAACAAGATGAACACGACCCCCGACGGTCAGTTCCAAAAGTATGTCGTGGAAAGTGGCGAATACATCCGTGATGATTTCTTTGGTCCGGACCCGCGTCTGAAGAAGCTCGTCGAGCACCTGTCGGACGACGACATCACCAAACTTCGTCGCGGTGGCCACGATTACCGAAAGCTCTTCGCGGCCTACAAGATGGCAACCGAGGTAAAGGATGCGCCGGTTGTGATTCTTGCCAAGACCGTAAAGGGATGGACTCTGGGCGGTGCGGTTGAGGGTCGCAACGTTACCCACCAGGCGAAGAAACTCTCGGACGACGAGCTCAAGGTCTTCCGCGACCGGCTCGAGTTGCCGATCTCGGACAAGGACATCCGGGAGGGCGTGCCGCCGCTCTACCACCCGGGTCGAGATAGCGACGAGGTCCAGTACATGCTGGCGCGCCGCCACGCACTCGGAGGCTCGCTCCCGGAACGCCGGGTCAGTCCCAAAGCCGTGGAGTTGCCCAAACCGGATCTCTACGAGGAGTTCTCCGGCGGGACGGACCAAAAGGTAGCGACGACGATGGCGATGGTCCGGCTGTTGCGCAAGCTCCTGCGCGACAAGAAGATCGGCAATCGGATCGTACCGATCATCCCCGACGAGGCCCGCACGTTCGGAATGGAGTCGCTGTTCCCGGACTTCAAGATCTACGCGGCCAGGGGACAGCTGTACGAACCGGTAGACGCCAAACACCTGCTCGCTTATCGGGAGGCGCAGAACGGCCAGATCCTCGAGGAGGGGATCACGGAAGCCGGCTCCATGGGGTCGTTCACCGCGGCCGGCACGTCTTACGCCACTCACGGCGAACCGATGATTCCGTTTTTTATCTTCTATTCGATGTTCGGGTTCCAGCGGGTCGGTGACTTCATCTGGTCGTTTGGTGACCAGCGCGGACGAGGATTCCTGCTCGGGGCCACCTACGGCCGCACAACGCTGAGCGGAGAGGGTCTCCAGCACCAGGACGGCCATTCGCTCCTGCTGGCGTCGACGAATCCCGCGTGCCTGGCATATGACCCCGCGTTTGCATTCGAGGTGGCCACAATCGTGCGCGAAGGGATCAAGAGGATGTTCGAAGACGGCGAAGACATCTTCTACTACCTCTCGCTGTACAACGAGCCGTACGCGCAGCCTGCGATGCCGGAGGGTGCAGCGGAGGGGATCGTTAAGGGCCTGTATCTATTCCGCAAGGCGCCGAACGACCGCAAGCACAAGGCCCAGATCTTTGGTTCCGGCGTCCTGATGCCGGAAGCGCTCAAGGCTCAAGAGCAGCTCGCCGAGCACCACGACGTATCGGCGGACGTGTGGAGCGCTACTTCGTACCAGCAACTGCGCGTAGACGGGCTCGAGACCGAGCGATGGAACCGGCTCCATCCAGAGGAGGCCCGGCGCCAGCCTTTCATCGGCCAGTCTCTCGAGCAGGCAGAAGGACCGGTTATCGCGGTGAGTGATTCGATAAAGGCCGTCCCCGACCAGGTAGCACGCTGGGTTCCCGCTCCCTTCGTACCGTTGGGCACGGACGGCTTCGGACGATCCGACACGCGAGAGGCACTACGACGGCACTTCGAGATCGATGCTGATCACATCGTCGTGGGGACACTGGCGGCGCTCGCGGAGTTCGGTGACGTCAAGCCGGAGGCCGTCACCGATGCGATCAAGCGCTACGAGATCGACCCCGAACGGATCCCGCCATACTTCGCATGAAAGCCGGTTCCGGGCTGGTATCAGAGCCCGGACTGAGTGACTGCCACGACCGCCGCCACAAACAGGAGGCCGAAGCCGACCGCGCGCCCAACCTCCTCGGATTTCCATCATGCAACCCCCAACCCGGCGAGCAGCATGTCACACCTTGGGGAATAGCGAGACAGCGCCGCAGCTGCTACGACGTGACCTTCTTCTTGGCCGTCTCGGTGGCGCCCGCGCTACTCCGCCTCATCCCTTGTCTTCTCATGAATCGATCTCCAACAGCCGATAGCCGACTGCGTTCACTACCGTTGTTCCATCGATCTGCCTATCGGCCGGGTTCAGACCGTATGGATGAATGTGTCCGTGAACGAGGTACTTGGGGGAAGCAGCCTTGACCATATGGTGAAAGGACTCGAAGCCCTGGTGGCAGGGGTCATCGTCATCGCCAATCCCACGTGGCGGTGAATGTGTAATGAGCAGGTCAACGAGTCGACTGCGGCGCCTGCGGAGTCTGCTACGCAACAGCAGTCTTCTGCAGCGTCTCGCCATCTCTTTCTGCGTGTACTGATTCGGACCCTTCCTGTAGCGATGCGATCCACCCAGTCCGCCAACTCGAAGGCCCGCGACGTCCACGATGCGCCCATCGATATTCGTGCAGCCCTCTGCTCCGGGGTTATCGAGTTCGGAGTATGCAAGGAAGTTGATCGTGGTGGAGGCTTGCCTCTTGGGTGTCAGGTCGGGGTCGTGGTTACCGGGCACATAGACGAGAGGCTTCGAAATGGTGGTCACGAGATACTCGAGATAGTCGAACGGCAGATCCCCGCAGGCGACAATCAAGTCAGGCTTGAGGTCGGCAAATCCACCGTGATAGGCGAGATTGCTAACTTCGTCGGAGACCGCGAGGATTCGCGTCATGTGTCGATCCTATTGGATTCATTGATAGGTCCTCCCTGAATACGGGGATATCGTCTGTCAGGAAATCGCGTATGGAACCGGAGGAAAAGATGAGTTCTGATGCCACGCGCTGGTGGACGGAAGGAGTCCTGTATCAGATCTATCCGCGCTCTTACGTCGACTCGAACGGCGACGGGATAGGGGATTTGCGTGGGATCATCTCCAAGCTCGACTACCTCGCTTGGCTCGGTGTTACGGGCGTGTGGCTCAACCCGACGATGGAATCGCCAAACACCGATTGGGGGTACGACGTCTCCGACTACACGTCCGTTCACCCGGAACTCGGGACTATGGAGGACCTCGAAGAGCTGATCGATCGGGCGGGCGAACGCGGCATCCATATCCTGCTCGATTTCGTTCCGAACCACACGAGTGACCAGCATGAGTGGTTCATGGACTCCCGCTCTGCTAAGGATTCGGCTCATCGCGATTGGTACGTGTGGGCGGACCCCAAGCCGGACGGCTCTCCTCCCAACAACTGGCGCAGTGTATTCGGGGGATCTGCGTGGGAGTACGACGACCCAACGAATCAGTACTACCTGCACAACTTCCTCGACACACAGGCGGATCTCAACTGGTGGAACGAGGACGTTAGAAACGCGATGGAGGATGTTCTGCGCTTTTGGTTCGACCGGGGTGTTGCGGGGTTTCGTATCGACGTGGCGCACGCGGTGGTCAAGGACCGCGAGTTGCGCGACAACCTTCCTGCGACGCCCGAGGACGATCCCCGCATTCAACGGCTGGGCCAGCAGCATACGTTCAACATGGATCAGCCCGAGGTCCACGACATCATCAGAAAGTGGAGGAAGTTGGCGGATTCGTACGACCAACCGCGGATTCTCCTCGGTGAGACCTTTCTCCTCGATCTGGCTCGAGTGGCCGCGTACTACGGCACGGGTGACGAGCTCAACATGGCGTTCAACTTTCCGTTCGTCTTCTCGTCCTTCGAGGCAAAACAGCTCAAGGAGGTCGTAGAACTCACCGAGTCGCTGCTGCCTCCGCTCGCATGGCCGGTCTGGACCGGATCAAATCACGACGTACTTCGGTTCCCCACCCGGTGGTGTGACGGCGAGTCGGACAAGACCCGGCTTGCGTTGGTGGTTCTGATGACCCTTCGAGGGACTCCGGTTCTCTACTACGGCGACGAAATAGGAATGACGGACACGAAGATTCCTCGTGAGGAGCTCAGGGATCCAGTTGGGCAACGGTTCTGGCCCGAGGATCGCGGTCGAGACTCGTGCCGGACGCCGATGCACTGGAGCGCAGAGGATGGTGCGGGATTCTCGCCGCCGGGAGTCGAGCCGTGGCTCCGTTATGGGGACTACGGCGCTTGCAATGTGGAGGATCAGAAGGATAAGTCCAGCTCGATGCTTTCTCTGTGCAGGGAGCTGATAGCGCTGCGCCTTGAGTCGGACGACCTCCGGCGCGCCGGATACGAGTCGGTGGAGTCGCCCGAGAACACGTGGGTGTTCCGGCGGGGGAGCACTACGGTCGCGCTGAACTTCTCCGACGAAGCCGCGCGCGCTGATGAGTCGGGGACGGTGCTCCTGTCCACGGATCCGGCGCGCTCGCGCGGCTCGGTCGGCGAGTTGTCCCTGGCGCCGTGGGAAGGAGTGATCCTGGCGCAGGGCTAGCGCGCATCCCGTTCTTTTCTTCTCTATGCGTCTCCCAGACGGTCACAGAAGAAAAGAACGTTACGGGGGAGGCAATCCTCCTCGGCGGCCTATCGTCAGTGCCGCCCTCTCCTGGGCGGCGGCCAGGGCCTGCCGGCCGTCGAGGCCCCGGTACAGCGCGTCAACGAGGCCGGCAAAGAACGCGTCGCCGGCGCCAACCGTGTCGACCACCGGCACCCGCGGCGCCTCGGCGCGCCAGAAGTCACCCGAGCGCGCATACAGCTCGGCGCCGTCCACTCCCTTGCTCACCGCGAGCCATGCGATGTTGGGGAACGCTTCAAGGAGCGCCTGCGGCCGAGGCTCCACGTCGAACTCGGCTGCCACAAGGGGGAGTTCATCGACCCCCATCTTTGCCACAGTGGCGTGCCGGAGCCCACCGTCCAGCGCTGCTCCGAACGGCTCGGGCGGCCGTAGGTTCACGTCGATGGCTTTGAATTCGGCCGAGCGCGCAAGCACGTCGAAGAGCGTTGCGCGCGTCACCTTGGATCGACCGGCGAGCGTGGCGCAGCAGAACACGTCGTGCTTTGGGAGATCGTCCACGATCTCGATCTCGTCCCACGCCGCCGGGCCGTGAATCGTAAAGCCGTGCTGGGTGCCGGACATGTCGACGGACACGGTCCCGGTCGGGAGCGTCGGGTGAGTTTGAACGAGGGAAGTGTCCACGGATCGCTCCTCGAGCACTCGGCGCGCCGACGCGCCATCATCGTCGGCGCCGACGCTCGTGAGCAGGTATGCGTGCCATCCGGCAGTCGCTAGATGTACGGCAACGTGCAGTGGCGAGCCCGCCACGACACGCTCGCTGGGGAACTCGTCGACGACGACTTCCCCGAAACTGATGACTCTCAGTTGCCGTAGATCCCTTGGCTAGTCTCTGTGTCGAAGAAATGCAGCCGTGTGGTGTCGACGAAGAGCTCGGCCTCAGAACCCTGGGACACCTTCGTCTTAGGGTCGAGCTGCGCAACGAACTCGTTGCGTCCCTCGGCGGCCCTTTCCTCGAGGCGCTCCGCCTCCCCGGCACCGGTGTCTTCGGCCAGCTCTTTCATGTCGTCGGTCACGACGATTGGGGCATCGACCTCGAAGTGAACGAGGGTCTCCGTGCCGATCGCTTCCACGAGGTCGATCTTCACCTTGATGCGGGAGTCGGCAGGAGCATCACTCTTGAAGTCGGCGTCCTCGAAGTCCTGGGGTCGGACTCCGATAATTACCTCCTTACCCGCTTGACCCTTGAGCGCGGGACGGTGCTCGAGCACATCCTTCGACACGGCGATCCTCTGATCACCCATGGTGATTTGCAGCTTGCCGTCGCTTTCCTCGAGTTGGGAAGCGAAGAAGTTCATCGATGGACTTCCGATGAAGCCCGCCACGAAGAGGTTCTTTGGGGCGTCGAACAACTCGGACGGTGTTCCAACCTGCTGCAGCATCCCCTTCTTGATCACAGTCACTCGATCGCCCATCGTCATGGCCTCGACTTGATCATGTGTGACGTACACGGTGGTTACCTCGAGGTCACTCTGAATTCTTGCGATCTCCGACCTCATCTGGACTCGGAGCTTTGCGTCGAGGTTCGAAAGGGGTTCGTCCATGAGGAATGCCTGGGGATTCCGCACGATTGCCCGGCCCATTGCCACTCGCTGCCTCTGCCCTCCCGACAGGGCTCGCGGTTTGCGCTTGAGGAACTCATCGAGACCAAGGATGTGCGCCGCATCCTTGACTCGTTTGTCGATGTCTTTCCCTTCGACCTTTGCTAGCTTGAGACCGAACGCCATGTTGTCGTAGACGGTCATGTGGGGGTAGAGAGCGTAGTTCTGGAAGACCATGGCGATGTCGCGGTCCTTGGGGGGAACGTCGTTGACGACTTTGTCCCCGATCCGGATTTCACCATCGCTGATCTCCTCGAGACCTGCGATCATGCGCAAGGCAGTGGTCTTGCCGCATCCCGATGGACCCACCAGGACCATGAACTCCCCGTCCTCGATCCCGAGGTCGAAGTCCTCGATCGCAAGGGTGTCTCCATATCGCTTCGTGACTTTGTCCAGGACGATCTCAGCCAATGTGACCCCCTAACAGCTCACTGCCCGGTTGGTCGGTCCGCTTGATCGTAAACCGCTTCCCAACCGTCGACGAGGTTGGACTGCCTGGATACCCCCCGAACTCAGCTGGGACCAAACACTCTTGGCGATTTAGCTCATCCGTTCGATGATCATCGCCATTCCCTGCCCGCCTCCGACGCACATCGTCTCGAGTCCCATTGTGCAATCCATCGTCGTGAGGTCGTTCAGAAGCGTGCACATAATGCGGGCCCCCGTCATGCCGTAAGGATGTCCCAGTGCGATGGCGCCGCCGTTGGGGTTCACCACATCGCCGAAGGGATCGAGGCCGAGCTCGCGGCAAACCGGCACGACTTGCGCAGCGAAAGCTTCGTTGATCTCAACGACATCGATGTCACTGAGTGACATCCCAGCATGCTTGAGGACCTTCCTAACAGCTTCGATGGGGCCGAGCCCCATGATCTCCGGCGCAAGCGCGGATACGGACGATGCGATTATGCGAGCTATTGGAGTAATGCCGAGCTGCCCGGCACGCTCGTCGCTCATCACGAGTACCGCCGCGGCCCCGTCGTTTAAGGGGCAGGAGTTGCCGGCGGTCACTACACCGTCTGGCTTGAATACCGGCTGCAGCTCTGCGAGTTTTTCCAGGCTCGAGCTAGGGCGAGGGCCATCGTCCGCCTCCACGATGGTGCCGTCCTCGAGCGGATACGGTGATATCTCGCGGGCGAAGAACCCGTTCTGCTGCGCGGCTACGGCGCGCTCTTGTGATCGCTGTCCGAACCTGTCGAGCTCATCGCGCTCGAGGCCGTACTTGTCGGCGACGTTTTCTGCCGTCATCCCCATGGGGATGTACACATTGGCAATAGGCGCGTCGTCGCCGAACAGTTTGGGGTGAAGTTCCGACATGTCCTTGGGGTAGCCGTCCACCTGCGAGATGGACTCGACCCCGGCGGACACGAAGACATCGCCTTCACCGGCCTTGATTGCGTGGAAAGCCATTCGGATCGTTTGCAGCGACGAGGCGCAGAAGCGATTGACAGTGGTCCCCGGAACGTGCTCGGGGAGCTCGGCGAGCAAAGCAACACGCCTCCCGAGGTTCATTCCTTGTCGCTGCTCCGGAAAGCCGCACCCCACCATCACGTCCACAACCTCGCCCGGATCGACCTCCGGGACCTTGGCCAGCACGTCTTTCACGGCGAACGCAGCGAGATCATCTGGCCGGGCGTCGACCAAGGAGCCTTTCTTCGCCCTCCCTATCGGAGTCCGGGATGCTGCAACGATCACTGCCTCCGGCATAGCCAGCGCCCCCTCGTAGGTCCGTGTTCTAGGAGCGACAATAACGCCGCGGCTGCAGGAACTTTCCCGAGATCGTTAAGGGGTCGGAGCTACCGAAAGAGGCCGTTTGTCGACTGGACGAAGTCCTCGTCGGACTGAGCCGTCGAGGCAATCTCCTGAGTAAGCGCATCTTCGAGAACGCGCAGCCAGTCGCGTCCCTTGACGGTCAGCCGGTGTTCTCCGTGGTCGTGAAGAAGGCCGGCCGCTATCAGATCCGTCATGTGTTCCTTCGTCACCTGGCCCTCCGGTTTCTTGATGTAACCCGGTGAAAACGGTAGCGAATCGCCACTTGACCCGCAGGTCTTGGAAGCTCGCGACCCGCGTTGGGCGCAGGCCGATCCCGGATTGGTCGCCGAAGTTGCGTATAGCGGAGTAATCAAGTCGAGGCGGCTCCGGTCGACATTTCCTGTGAGGACATATGACTGCTGCGATGAACACGACCGTAAACGCCTGGATGCTCCACCCACTCGATTGCCCCTGCCTGAAATGCACAACGTGGCGCGAGCAGCACGGCCTGGGATGCGACTGCGGGCTCAAGTCCTGCTGGGAGAGACAGGTTCTCCTGCAGGAGGGCGAGGTGGACGACCTCCTGGTCTGACCCCACCCGGGCGCCCTGCGGGGTGGAAATTTGCCCGATTTTATTGTGCTTCTCCTGGTCTGTGCTTCGGTTATTGGGGGATTAGGCCGATAAACGGGAAGAACCCAGGGCGGAGTTGAGCAAGCAGCTCAACCGGGCCGTCACGAAGTGGGGACCACCAGTTCGAGTGAGGCACAGGCGGAGCGGCAACCCGGATAAATCGGCCAGCGCCGTAGAACAGGCTGGCCGCTTTCACGCGCTCGTTCGCAGGGCATTCGATGAGTCGCCGGTGGGCATGCTTGTGGCGGACTTGGACGGCCGTTTTCTTCACGTCAACGACGGCCTCTGCGAGATGTTCGGGCTTCCTCGCCCGGCGATCCTCGGATCGGAGTGGACGGATCTTGTTCATCCCGATGAGATCACTTACGGAGAAGGTCTCGCCCGTCGACTGAAAAATGGGGAAGTGTCATTCGCCTCAGCAGAAGCGCGAATGGTCCGCGCCGACGGGACGAACTTCTGGTCGAACCTGATCATTTCGCTGATCCTCGGTTCCGACGGCACGCCTGCTTGTTTCTTTGCTCAGGTCTTCGACATAACCGCGCAGAAGCAGGGCCAGGAGTCGCGCGCGCAGTACGCGTCGACTGTCGAACTGGTCAAGCAGATCGCCACACGCGCAAACGAGACGGACTCCGTCGAGGAGGCGCTGCGTACAGCGGTAACTGAAGTCTGCAACTACCTTGGGTGGGCGGCCGGACATGTGCTACTTGCAGGTGTAGGTCCCCCCGGTTATCTCAACTCAACCGGCATCTGGCACCTCAGAGACCCCGAGCGATTCTCCGAATTCGTTGAGACGACGAAGGGGATTCGCTTCACCCCCGGCAAGGGCCTGCCCGGGGAGACATTTGTCGCGCGCACACCGCTGTGGATACCCGACCCATTCGCTGCTTCGGGCCGTCTCCGAGAGCCCGCAGGAAAGAGGGCCGGCATACGCGCCGCCTTCGCGTTCCCGGTCTTCGTGCAGGGAGAGGTAGCGGCTGTACTCGAATTCTTCGATTACCAGGTGCATCCGCGTGACGAGCTGCTTATCGAGACGGTCACGCAGATAGGGACTCAGCTGGGACACGTCATGGAGCGCTTTCAGGCCGCGGAGGCCCTTCGCGAGAGCGAGCACCGCAACCGCTTGATCCTCGATACCGCGAGCGACGCATTCATCGAGATGGACGAATCGGGGAGGGTCATCACGTGGAACCGGCAGGCGGAGCTGTCATTCGGGTGGGCGGCGGAGGAGGTTATCGGTCGCGTCCTCTCCGAGACGATCGTCCCGCCCGAGCACCGGCGTGCCCATGACGAGGGCCTGAAGAGGTTCCTGACCACCGGCCGAGGGCCTATCCTCAACCAGCGGATCGAGATATCGGCACTCCGAAAGGACGGGCAGCAAGTGCCCGTCGAGCTGACCATCTGGGCAGTCCTAATGCCGTCCGGGTGGACCTTCAGTGCCTTTGTTCGCGACATTGCGGAACGAGTACGGATGCAGGAGGAGCTCGTCAGGCTGTCCACTATCGACGAACTCACCCGTCTCAAGAACCGCCGCGCGTTCTTGGAGACAGCCGTCCCGCAGCTAAAGGTGGCGCGCCGTCTAGGTCACCGCCTGACCTTGCTGTTCATCGATCTCGATCGAATGAAGGAGATCAACGACAAGCTCGGACACCTCCAAGGGGATCGGGCGCTGATCGACGCGGCGGAGGTCCTGCGGGGGACCTTCCGAGAGGCCGACTTGATCGGTCGGGTCGGCGGAGACGAGTTCTGCGTCCTGCTCGTTGGCACGTCCGAAGACGCAGGAGTTTCGGCAGCCCGATTACAGGAGGCCGTCGAGAAACACAACAAGGAAGCAGAGCGCCCCTTCCGATTGTCGTTGAGCATTGGCTCCACAACGTTTGACCCCGAAAATCCTTTGTCGATCGAACAATTGATGGATCGAGCGGATCGCTCGATGTACCGGGACAAGGCGCGCCTCGGCGGGTCAGCACTGGGCATTTAAGACTTCCTGTGCAACGCGCCACAGACGGAAACGATCCGGTTACTAGGCTTCCTTAAATGAAGTTTTTGCACGGTGCGGGCGCCTTCGTAATGGCCGTCTCACTGATGATTGCGTGCGGGCCGTCGGTCGATCTCACCGTGCAAGCGCCGGCGACGTTCCCCGAGGAGCCCGGCGGCTTCGAGTCCGCCACAATCGATCGCGTTGTGGACGGTGACACCTTGGTCGTTCGCATTACTGGACGAACCGATGGACCGGGAGCGGGAGAGGCGGCGGTCGGCCGCACGTATCGGGTCCGTCTGATCGGTATCGATACCCCCGAGTCGGTGGATCCACGACGGCCGGTCGAGTGTTTCGGGCGAGAAGCGGGGTCGGCGCTGAGCGCCCTGGTGGGGGACCGCACCGTGCGACTGGTGAAGGACGTGGAGGAGACGGATCGCTATGACCGGCTTCTCCGTTACGTCTACATGGATGCGGAGATGGTCAACGCGCGGTTGGTGGCCAATGGCTATGCGCACGCGTACACGTTTCCGCCGAACATTCGCCACTCCAAATTATTCGTGCAGCTGCAGAGGGAAGCGCGGGAAGGCGATAGGGGACTGTGGTCGCCAAAGACGTGCGGTTCGGGCGATGGTGGTTGAACCCTGAGATAGCTCGTTCTCCTCCTGTCCTCACACTCGTAGCGGTGGATCCCGGTCGCCAGCTCGAGCGACTACGAGTAGACCTTCCGTTCCCACCTGGGTCGTCTCCATCCGGAGCCGACCCAGCGCATCCAGATCCTCTTGACTCCGCAGCCGTATGCGACCTCCCTACTACGTCCCCGACGCGCGGAGCAGCTTGACCAGCAACTCTCTCAGAGTTCGGTGCCCCTCCTCGCCCAGCACCTCGTCGAGTTTCTCCTCGAGGCCAACGATCGTCTGTTTACCAGCTTCGATGGCCGCAACCCCGCGGGGCGTCAGCTTGATCAACTTGGCGCGACGGTCCGTGAGGTCCGGCTCCCTCGCCACGTAACCGAGCTCCTCCAACTCGTCCACAAGCTCGCCCATCGCCTGGGGACTGATGTTTGCTCGGTGCGCCAGCTCCGTCAGGCGCGACCCATCGGGGTCGATCTGAGCGAATACCGCGGAGTGCTTCGGTTTCTGAGGGAAGCCCGCGCCGACGACACCGTCGACGATCCGAAACCCCAGAAGGCTGTAAGCCTGGCCCAACATGGCCACGGTATTGGGGCGGTCCCGATCCCGTTCTTGCTCTTGCATCAGCTCTCCATCAGATACTAAGGTAGCCTGAAGGACAAGGACCCCTGAATAAACCCCGGAGGGCGGGCATGGCGAATCGCGAGGAATCCGAAGAACGTGAGGGACGAAATCCAGGCCCGGGAGATTTGGACGGGGGTGACCCCGCCACGCATTCGGAGGCCGTCTAGGTACCTGCAGAGCACCAGGCTTTACCGGCTATGCATGGAGCCGCCGGGCCCGACGGGTGTCGATTGATGGACGCGTCGGCCGGCCGCCCGAGGAGATCGGTCCGGCTCGCTGCCTTTTTGTTCGGCTTGTCCGGTGTGGGCAACGGCATCACGACGCCGCTCATCCTCTGGAGCTATGAGCGGAACGGATACCTCCCCGAGGCACCTTTCGATCTGGGATTCAGGCTCATGGCGGGTCCGTTCGAGGAGCTTGGGTCGGACCTGTTCGTCACGTTGGGCTGGACCCTATTCACTGTATCGGTGCTCGATGTGATTGCCGCGGTCCTACTCTGGAGGGGAGCGCGAGGTGGAGCAGCCCTTGGCGTCGTGACGAGCCCCGTGGTCTTCGCTCTCGGCATCGGCTTCGCGGTGCCCTTCCTACTGGTGACGGCAGTGATTCGCGTTGTCCTTATCGCTGCTGGTTGGTCCAGCCTGACCTGGTCGAGCGCGAAGACCACCACGAGTCGAGAGAAATCTTAGGTCGTAACGGGCGTCCCTGCTGCGTATCTGGAACGTGGGGCGCGCGAGGCGAACCGCGGCCTGTGGTCACCCGACGGCTGCAACGGAGAGCCATAGCCTAGGCTTTAGTCGTCTGGGGCCTACGCAGCTGCGGTCGTGGCATAACGGTGGTATGGTTGTGGCATGGCTCGTCAACGCATCAGCACCACCGTGGACCAGGCGCTCCTTCGAACAGCTCGCGCACTTCGGGAAGGAGCCCCGGATTCGGCCCTGATGGACGAGGCACTTGCCGCGCTCGTGGCTCGGCACCGAGCCGCAGAGATCGACGATTCGTACAAGGCTTACGACGCCGATCCGATCACTGCGGAGGATGAGTGGGGCGATCTGGCTTCGTTCCGGGCAGCCGCCGGCAACTCGTGAACCCCACCCCTACCCGAGGCGAGGTCTGGTGGTGTGAGCTGCCCGAGGTAGGACGCCGGCCGGTGGTGGTTCTGTCCCGTGATGTCGCGATTCCGCGCCTCGGTCGCTCTCTGATCGGACCCTGCACGACGACCATTCGGGGAATCCCAAGTGAGGTGCTGCTCGAACCGCGTGAAGACCCCATCCCGATCCAGTCGGCCATCAATCTCGACTCAGTAGAGAGCGTTTCCCTCGGCACGCTTGTCCAGCGTTTGGGGCGGCTCAGCGACGCGCGGATGGACGAGGTCTGTCGTGCGTTAGCGGTCGCCGTTGCGTGCGAAGCCTGAGCTCTTAGCCCAACGCGGCAGGTACGACTACATCAAGCGATAGCCGACAAACATCCGCCACGCGGATTTTTCCTTCAGCTGGAAAGGGAGGCGCACTAGATCGATCGCGGCCTGTGCTCCGGACACGTGCAGCGGCCACGCCTTGATCCCAGCGGCGCACTAGCATCTATCTGTGCGCAAACTCTCGATGACGGCCAGGGTCGTTTTGGCATCCGTCGGACTGCTCGGCATATTCGCGTTCCTCGTCATCGCCGAGCTCGGCATCAACGCCGGTTTGATCCACTACGGCGTGAAGATCGGCCACGTCGACGTCGGCGGGATGAGTCCCGTTGCGGCCGAGCGTCTGCTCGACCAGGTCGGGAAGGAGATGGAGTCCACACCCATCGTGTTCAGGGGAGGCGCGCTCGGGACCTATTCGTGGACGCCGTCCGAGCTTGGATGGGCGCCCCGCAAGTTCGAGATGTCCGCGGAGGCAATGGACGTCGGCCGCACCGGGGGCTTGTCCCGTTCACTGGCCGACAGGCTCAGATCGTGGACGCGCGGGGTGGAGCTCGGCTGGGGCCCCGCGAATCGGGTCGACGCCCGATCTGTCGCCGAAGCCGTCGCAGAGGAGGCGGAATCGGCCGGGTTGAATGTGGATGTGCAGAAGTTGGAGTCCCGGATGCTGAAGGCGACGTGGGACTGGCCGCGGCGGCCTTTCTACGAGATCCCCTTCGAGTCGTAGCGGGGGCTGCAACCCGGCGCCGCGCCGAAATGTCAAATAACCACCGACATGTGGGGTCGGGTGCCATCTCAGGCGTGGGGACGGCGGCAGATTTGTAGCTCCTCCGGGTAGCATGATTGTGCGGCGCATCACTCGACGAGGAGGAGATGGGCTTATGGGCGACGTCGACCCCCGTAACCTTCCGGATCTGCCGGAGTTGATGATCGCGGGGCCGGGAGAGCTTCACCAGGAGGATCTCGCCGTTCTCGGTCACCAGGTCATCGCGCACTACGGGGACGTATGGACCGCGCTCCACCGACAGACAATCGACGATCTCTCTAAGCTGCTAGGCGCAGCCGATCCTCCCTATCTGATACCCGGCACCGGAACGACCTGTCTCGACGCGGGGATCGGAAACCTCTTCGAGCCCGGCCAGAAGGTGCTCGTGGCGCAGACCGGCTTCTTCGGGACTCGCCTCTCGCAGATCGCCGCCGCCCACCGCCTCGAGGTCGTGGAGGTTCCCGTGGAGGTCGGCCGTCCAATCGATCCGGGCCGAATCGCCGACGCCTCGAAGGGCGCTCACGGCGTGTTGAGCACGCACGTGGACACGGCGACCGGAGTGCGGCACCCGATCGATGACATCGCGCGTGTGGCCCGCGAAAACGATCTCATCTACTTCGTAGACGGCATCGCGTCGGTGGGCGGCGAGCTGTGCGACGTGGACGCCATGGGGATCGACTGCGTTGTCACCGGCAGTCAGAAGGGCCTCGATGCCCCACCCGGACTCGGGATACTTGCACTCGGCGAGCGCGGGCGCGACCGCGTGGAGGCAAGGGGCGAACCTCCGCCGACGTTCTATCTCGACCTCAAGGTCTGGGATCGATACCGGGACGAGTGGGGCGCCTGGCACCCGCATCCCGTGACCATGCCGACGAACCTCGTGCTCGCCCTCGCGAGTTCGGTCCGACGGATTCTCGAAGAGGGGACCCAGGCGTGGGTTGCCGCCCGGGCGGACCTGGCGAAACGATGCCGGGAGGGGCTGCGAGGGCTCGGCCTCGAACCCGTCCCCGAACCGGGAGTCGAGGCCAATCTCGTCGTGGCGATGTGGGCCGACGACCCGGCCACTATCCAGAAACACCTGTTGACCAAGGGGATCATGATCTCGGGCGGCCTCGACCCGACGATGGGCAGGGCGATCCGTGTCGGGCTGATGGGGCGCACGGCCGGCCAAGACATGGTCGATCGGGTGATCGAGGGGGTGGGCGAAGCACTGGCGTAGGCTCTAGGCCGTCGCCACCTCTTGGGTTTCGAGGGAGATACGGCTCCCGCGCGGTGACTTCGCCACGTGTACCCGCACCGGAAGCCGTTCGGCCAGTTCCGTCACATGGGTGATCACGCCCACGAGGCGGTCGTCCCCTCCGAGTTGCTCGATCGCCGAGACGACGGTCTCGAGAGTCTCGGCATCGAGAGTTCCGAATCCCTCGTCCAGGAACAAGCTCTCGAGGCGGTTCTTTTCGGCCACGGCAAGGAGCTGCACCTGGTCTGCGAGGGCCAGAGCTAGAGCGAGGGACGCGAGGAACGTCTCTCCTCCGGAGAGCGTCCTGACGCTCCTCCGCTCCTCTCCGTTCCACGCATCGATCACGTAGAAGCGATCGTCCTCGTAAGACATCCGGTAGCGGCCGCCCGACAGCGAATGGAGTTGATCACTCCCTGCGGCGGCCAGCGCGGACAACGCCTCCACCTGGAGGTAGTCGACGATGCGATCGCTTCTAAGTTCGTTGCCAAGGGCTTTGTAGAGCGATTGCTCGGCGCGCCGCTCCGTGATCTCCGCCTCGAGCTGTCGTCGTTTTTCAAGCGCATCTTCGACGCGCTTCGCCTCGTGTTCCGCCGCCACCGCTTCTTTGTTCATTCGCTGCAATTGCGTGTGGGCGGATCGTTCGATCTCCTCGAGATCGGTCCCGTGGACTTCTAGTTCCGGCGGAATCGCTGCCCGTGCCCGCGTCACCAGGCGGTCGGCGTCGACTCGGAGTTGATCCTGATGTTCGGACAGCCGATCCCGAAGTGCCGCAAGATCCGACGCGGCGCGCCGCGCAGTCGCAACGAGGTCGTCGGCTGTCTCCGGCCAGGCCCCGACCACATCGGGAAGCTCGAGGAGCACGGCGGTTGCTTCGATGTCCTCGATCAGCCGGCGCACCCCGGAGCTTTCGAGAGCCGTCCGGATCCTCGCCACCCTCCCGTGCGCCTCGTCGGCAGAGCGCCGGCATTTCTGGGCCAGCAACTCGGCCGCTTCCACAGCAGATCCCGCATCGTTGCGCGCCTGCACCAGCTTGTCGAGGCGGCGCAAACGATCGTCGAGCAGCTCCGATGGATCAAGGGGAAGTTCCCCGTCGAAGAACTCGGCCACCTGCTTTTCGAGATTCGCCACGCCGACGACGCGAGCGGCCAGCGCTTTGTCGGCTCGCTTCAAGGCCGTCCGCGTCCCCTCGACGTTTTTTTGAGCGGCCGATAGCGCCGCTTGTGCCCGGGCTGATTCCGCCTCCGCACGACGCGCCCCGGTTTCCGCAGCCGCCAGAGCGTCGACGACTACGGCGAGGGCGGCGGCATCGGATTGGGGGATGGTCTTGAGTGCGCGTTCGCACACAGGGCAGGGCGCACCCGGCTCGAGTCCGGCAACCAGTGCCCCGACGAGATCGCGGCGATGGGCCTCTTCGTGCGCCACCCGGGCCGACTCGTGATTTTTGTTCGCTTCCTTCGCCCTGGATTCGGCATCTCGCAGGGCAACTTTGGCCTCTTCAGCTTCGGCGGCTGCCGCCATGACTTCGGCGGCGGCCTCCTCGCGGACGGTCAGGGCGGCGTCTTTTTCATGGCGTGCTGTCTCGAGAGCGTCCAACTTCCCGCGCAGCGTCACGATTTCCTCGCGTGAGCCCCATTTGCTCTCGGACTCTTGGAGTTCCGCCGCTGCCGCTTGGAGCGTCCCCTGGGCCTTCTCCAGCGCGATGCCCGCGTCATCGAGTTGTGCCTGATAGTCGGCGAGCGCCGAGACGTGCTCGGCGAGGTCCACCGCGTGACGATCGAAGTCGCTCGCGAGATCGGTCGCCGCGATCGAGCAGCGCTCGAGGGCCGTCAGCTGACCCTCCAGCTTGGCCGCCTGTGCCTGCTTTTCGCGAATCGTCTTGTGGGCCTTCTGCGCCTCGACGGCAAGGTGCGACGCCCGCTTCGCACGTTCCCGAGCCGACCGAAGTGCCTCGGCAGTGACGTCGTGATAGTCGCGCTCCAGGGTTTTCGTCGACACCTCCGCAGCAGTGTTTGCGTCGCGAGCAACAAGGTTTGCGCGCGCCGCCATCTCTGCGAACAGCCCCAGCCCGAGCAGCTCCGTGAGGATCTTTCGCCGCTTTGCCGCGTCACCCACCAGCAGCTCGGCGAACTTTCCCTGGGGGAGGATGACCGAACGAGTGAACGTGTCGTAGTTGAGTCCGATGATTTCCGGGATCAACTTGTTTACTTGCCTGACGGAGTCCGCTCCCTCGCCGTACGTTCGCCACTCAGCGCCCTCGCGGACCTCGAGCCGTACATCCGTGTTGCCTTTGGCGGCTGTGGACCTCGTCACTTTGTAGTGATCGTCGCCGACGCGGAATTCGAACGACACCCTCATGCGCGGCTGACCCTGGCTGATCAACGAGGTGTTGGTCTCCTCCTGGATGCCCTCGATGCGAGCGATCTTTCCGAACAGCGCATACGTCATCGCATCGAGAATGCTGCTCTTCCCCGAGCCGGTCGGGCCCCAAATGGCAAAGAGATCGAGATCCGCAAAGTCGATCGCCTGTTTGTCTCGAAAGGCGGTGAATCCCTGCAGCTCGAGGGTCAGCGGGCGCATCAGGGTCGAACCTCTTCGTAGACACGATTGAATGCAGCCAGAAGTTCCTCCGCCGGGTCGGTTGCGTGGTGGCTCCTGTAGTAGGCGACGAACTGCTCGGAGGGCTCCAAGCCGCGCAGCGTTGGGCGCTCCTCGGCTTCGGAGCGTTCGTATTCCAGCCGCACGTCCAGGACATTCGGGAGCAGTTCGCGGACTCGATCCGCGATGCCAGGCACGGGATGGTCCACCTTCACCGTTGCGCGCAGGTAGGCATCTCCGACTTTCGGCGCAAGGGCCTCGAGCTCGTCGAGCGTCCCCGCCACGTCGGTGAGGCGCCGGCCCGAGGTGATGGGTATGGCACGAGTCTGAGCCCGCCGGCCGGGCGCGGCGTCCACGACGACCACGGACTTGTCCTGGTCCCGCTCGCCGAAATCGAGCTGAATCAACGATCCGCAGTATCGAGCGGGCCCCGGCGCGCCGCGCACCGCCTGGGGTTTGTGGATGTGGCCCAGCGCGACGTAATTGGCGGTCGCGGGTAACCGAGCCGGGGATACCGCGAAGTCGGCGCCGATCGTTATCTCGCGCTCGCCCCCACCCGGCTGTGCTCCGGAGACGAACATGTGACCGAGAACGACGTTGATGGCGGTCTCGTCGAACGCACGGGAATAGGCGGATACCAGGTCACCCATGCCCCGGTCGAACTCGACGTATCCGGCCGATACGTCCTCGAATAGCTGCGTTGCCGAGGAGAAATGCCGCGGCGAGACGAACGGAAGGCACGAGATCCGGGCGGCGTGAGAACCCTCGCGCGCCGGGACGGTTACCGCGCCCCCTTGGTCGGGCGGCCGCATCCTGCATACGAGCGACACACCGATGCGCTCGAGGAGGGGAGCGAGCGCCTCCAAACGGGCCGCCGAGTCGTGGTTGCCCGGCACCGCCACCACCGGGATCCCCGCGGAGTTCAATCTGAGCAGTACATCGAACACAAGGCGATCGGCGTCCGGGGTCACCGCGCGCTGATCGTAGATGTCGCCGGCGATCAGTACGACATCGACTTTTTCATCGGTGGCAATCCCGACGACCTCATCGAGCGCGCCGGAGAACTCGTCTTCCCGAGAACGTCCTCTGATCGAGCGACCGACATGCCAGTCGCCGGTATGAAGCAATCTCATCGGTCGAACTTGAACCTTTCGAAAACGTCTTCTCCGGACGACGCAGCGACTTCGTCTGCCCGCGTTGCCCACGAGGGGAACGGGAATCTGATCTGGATCGGGATTGGAATGTGCGGCTGCTGCAGGATCATCGACCCCGGCTTGAGGATTGCCGCGCGCGCTCGCGTGACCGCCGGCATGAAGCCGTACTCGGACCGCTCGGCCTCGGCGCTGTCCAGGCGTCCGACGATGCGAAAGGCGGAGTTGGCGATGATTCGGCGCTCGACCTCGCTCGCCGTCTGCTCGGCGCCGATGAGGATCATGCCGAGCGACCGTCCACGTTCGGCGACATCGAGGAGAACTTCCTTGATGGGGCTCCACCCCTCACGCGGTGCGTAGCGGTTGAGCTCGTCGAGGACGAGAAACGTCAACGGCAAACGAACGCCCTGTTGTTCCTTCTGCTCGAAGAGCTTCTTGATCACCACGCCGGTGACGAAGCGCTTGGCGCGGTCGTGGAGGTTGTGTATGTCGATCACCGTCACCTGCGATTGGTCCCAGTCGATGCGGTGAGCCTGAGGGTTCTCCGCCTCCCGGCCCCAGATCAGATGGCCGACTCGGAACCGCGCCGCTTCGAGGCGCCGCTGAAATGCGGCGACGGTCGATTCGGCCATGCGGCCGCGCCACGGCGATCCCTCGTCGTCGAGCTCGGCTGCGATGTAGTCGACCAGCTCCTCGAAGCTGGCGATGGCGTGGCCAGCGAGCAGGACGCTTGCGTCGTGCTCGGGATCGTCTTCCGCATCGCGGTCGAGGAACGACTCAACGCGAGCCACCAGATCGGCGATCTGCGAACGCTCGCTCTCGGCCTCGGCGAACAGGAAACGCAGGTAGCGCTCGCGGACGAACTCCTTGACCGTCCAGTAGTAGGCCTGGACTCCATCTTTGCGCCCGCCCGTGTCGGGGATCGCCTGGCCCCCGGCGCGCGCAGCAACCGGTGCCCACAGGCCGACCGACTCGAACGGCCCGGTGGGAAGGCCCAGGGATTCGTACTGCGCCCGAGCGGCAGGATCGGCGTCGATCTTGGCGTTGAGTTTGTCGAGGTGGAGTAGGTCCTCTCCCTTGACGTTGAACACAATTGCTTTCGTGTTCGCCCGGTACGCGCCGAGCACCTCGGAGTGGAACAACGCGTACAACAAGAACAGCGCGTATGTGGTTTTCGTCGCGACGCCCGACACTCCCGAGATGTTTATGTGTGCGCCGCGGGTTCCGTCGAGGAACTCGAGGTCGATGTACATCGCTTCGCCGTCGCGCGACAGCCCGGCGGGAAGCCGGCGGTCCATCTGATCGAGGTACAGGGCCTCGTCGCGGTCCTTGCCGCGGGCGCGGAACGCCGTCTGTCCGGGAAGGGGAGGGACGTATATCTCCGGCTCGAACCGGGTCGCGACGACGAGGGCCGCCTGCGCGACCTCGGCGGGCAGTACCCCGCGGTCGACCAGGAAGACGTCGGAGTCGAGCGACACGCCCTCGTGGCGCGCCCTTACCTCCTGCACGAGGCCGCAGATGCGAACCACTCCCTTGTCGGGGACGGCCGTTTCGACGATGACGGTGTCGTCGAGCTGAAGGTACGAACCCGGCGCGATTCCGACCCAGTACGCGAGGGGGGTTGAGTCCTCCGTTCCCAGGACGATGCCGACCGGTTCCGAGACCTGGGGCACGGGCGAATCGATCATGGCGCCTCACCTCCCGCGAGGCGCGCCTGGAGGGCGCGCCGGATGACCGTGGGATGCCCCATGAGGTGCCGTAGACGGCCCTCGAGGGCGCCGACCGGGGTCAGATTCTGCGGCGCTCTGGGATCGACTCCCGGCCTGCCGGCGAACGCCGGCAGAATGCAGGCGGTCCGGTCCGCCACGCGGCGCGCCTCCGGGACTCCCATCTCCATGCGCACCTCACACCGGACGAGCCCGGCGAGCTCGTGCCACAGCCCGTTGCTCGGGATAAGGCGCTGGTACCAGGCATAGCGGTCGACCACTCCGTTCCCCAGGGCGAACAGGGGGGACCGCTGACCGGGGCGGAGCCGGGGAAGGAGCGCCGCCTCGGCCCCCTCGAGATAGGCGGTCACCATCCGCTTCACGACTCCCACCACGGGCAGGTCACCCGCCGTCTTGAGGTGAAGCGGCCCGTCCGCGAAGACAAGCCAACCCTCGGTGGCCAGGCGCATCGCCATTCGCTGTTCCGCGTCGAGCATCAAGCGCTGGAGCGTGCGCCGTTGCTCCTGGGGTTCCTCCATGCTCACGGAGCGCGTCTCGTAGGCGAGGCCGGTCGACCCGATGGTGATCTCGAGCGGCGGCGAGCTCAGTTTTCCGCCCAGGACCATGACTCGGCTGACGGTCGGGTCCTCGGCAAACGAGGCGGTGCCGTTGCAGAGAACGCCTCCCGCCGCATACGAGCCGAGAAGCCCCCACGCCCTGTGATCCCCGTCCTGCGCCAGGACCCGCAGGTCGATCCGCATGACGCCATCGACGAAGCCCACCGGCTCGTCGGGGCACGGATGCGGCGTCAGGGGCTCCGCCCAGTCGGACGTCTCGACGGCAGTGTCCGCGACGACCTCGGCCGCCTCCTCCTCGAAGGGGGCCTCCGCCCCGGCGCCGTAGCCCGGATTCCATGGGTCTGCTTTGAGTTTCAGCATCGGGTCTCAGGTTATGCCGAGGGTGTGACAGGAAACGGTTATTTGGCGTCAGATAGACCCGATCGCTCTAGTAACCTGCGGTAGTGAACGGAAAACTCTTCGAGTCCCGGGCCGCGCGGCTCCGGGACGCCACAGCGATCGCGATATTCAGGATGCACTCGGCCGAGCAGGCGGTCGAGGGGATCGGCGCGGCCATCCGGGGCGGCTTCGAGGCGGTCGAGGTGACGCTCAACACACCGGGCGCCACCGACGCGATCTCGGAGGTCGCCGGGCGTGGGGATGCCATCGTTGGAGCGGGGACGGTTCTCGGGGCCGAGCAGGTCAAGGAGGCGTACGACTCCGGGGCGGAGTTCATCGTCACCCCCGTCGTCGTTCCCGAGGTAATCGAGGCGGCCCATGGCCTGCAGATGCCGGTCTCCATTGGAGCGGCCTCGGCGACGGAGATCTTCACGGCCCGGCGCGCCGGTGCCGACTGGGTGAAGGTGTTTCCCGCCGAGACCCTGGGGGGTCCCGACTACATCACCCACATCCTCGGTCCGCTAGACGGGACGCCGATACTCGTCACAGGGGGCATCACCCCGGAGAACTATCTCGGCTACCTCGATGCGGGAGTCGAGCTGGTGGGATTCGGAGCGTCGGTGTTCAACCCGGAGCTGGCGTCGCAGGGTCGCTACGACGAGATCGAGCGCCGGTGCATCGACGTCCACCGCCGCCTCGATATGTACCTCACGGATCAATCCGAGAAGTAGGCGGCGCGCCGGTTTACTTGGTAGCGACCAGCTCAACTTAGGGGAATTATCCGGAATATTTCCGGATGGATCCCCTGAGAAGCAGCTCCTGTCGCTTTAGCCCGAGGCCTGCAGCAGCTCCGCTATCGACTTCTCGATGCCTTCGGCCAGAATGCCGATGTCGGACGCCAGGTCGTAGTCGCCGTTGAGGCCGAAACCGATCGAGCCGTCGTAGGAGAACAGCGCGACACCGATCGACGTGTTATCCGATAGCGGCACTACTGGGTAGACCTCGTGCATCCTGCGACCCAACGTGTACAGGGGTATCTGGGGCCCCGGCACGTTCGTTACAACGAGGTTGAACGCGCGCTGGCGAGCCACCAAGCGCGCCGCTTGCGCAAGCATTGTCGGTGGAGCGAACTCTCCGAGTGTCGTCAGCACCTGCGCGCCGATGGCCTGACCGGATGACTTGAGGTCCTCCATCGCGTGGTGCGCAAGCCTCAGGCGCCGCACCGGATCGCGCTCGTACACGGGGAGCCCAGCCCACACCGAGGCGATCTGGTTTCCGAGCACGGCCCCACCAGATTCACCGCGAACCGAGATCGGTACCATCGCTCGCAGCTCCACGTCGTCGACGGACTCTCCGCGCGACTCGAGCAGCCACCGCAGCCCTCCTGCAACCACGGCAAGGACGACGTCGTTGACGGTGCCGCCCAAGGAGTTCTTAACTCGCTTGAATTCACCGAGATCGGCGAGAACCATCTCGAACCTGCGGTGCGGACCGATGGGCTGGTTGAGCGATGACGGTGGCGCGGAGAATCCTCCTCCCACGAACTCCGTCAGTGCTTTGAGCGACTCGATCACGCGGTTGGGGACGAGCCGCGGGTCAATTGCTGCGGACTGCAGTGAGCGGACGATCTCCGCCGGTGATGTCATTCGCTCTCTGACCGCATCGACGAGAAGCTGATCGGGGGTGGGCTCCGGTTCGGGTCGCCACGGTTGCCGCTCGATCTTCTGTTGCTCGGGACCGAAGTCGAGCATCACGGACATGATGTCGACCCCCGAGCTCCCGTCGATCAGGCAATGGTGGGTTTTCGATATGAGTGCGAAACGATCGCCCGTCAGACCCTCCGCGAACCAGATCTCCCACAGTGGCTTCGAGCGGTCGAGCTGCTGCGACATGACCCGGGAGATCAGGCGTTTCATCTTCACCTCGTCGCCCGGATCCGGAAGCGCGGTGTGGCGAACGTGGTACTCGAGATTGAAGTGAGTGTCGTCCACCCACACGGGCCGGCCGAGCCCGAGCGGCACCATTGCGAGCTTTTGACGAAAACGCGGCACCATGTGGAGCCTCGAGCCCACCATCTCGAGAACCTCCTCGTAGTCCGGAGGAGGCCCTTCGAATATGGTGACTCCGCCTACGTGCATGTGGGTATTAGGCCCTTCGAGGTGCAAGAAGAGCTCGTCGAGCACTGTGAGATGGTCGAGGCGCGCCATACTTGTTGAAATCGTAGCGCCAGGACGGGGCGATTCATATGCCGCGAACGCAAGAAGGGCTCGCCCGGCTTGTCGAGCGGGAGGGCGTTCAAGACAAGCGGATCCTCGAGGCATTTAGGACCATCGACAGGGCGAACTTCGTGCCCGAGCGGTATCGCTTCGATGCCTACAGGGACCGTCCGGTCGGGATTCCCGAGGATCAGACGACGAGCCAGCCCTCCCTCATCGCTCGAATGATCGACGTCACGGCGCCGGGGCCGGACGACAACGCTCTCGAGGTGGGCGCCGGGTACGGCTTTCAGACTGCGTTGTTGTCGCAGTTGGCTAAGAGCGTCATCGGCATCGAGCTGTGGCCGTCGCTCGCGCAGGCTGCGACTGAAAACCTGGAACGCGCCGGTGTTCCGAACGCCCAGGTCGTCGTTGGAGATGGGTGGGCCGGTTACGAGCCCGGCGCGCCGTACAACGTGACCATCGTTTCGGCGGCCGCGGACGAAGTGCCGGACGCATTGGTTGAGCAGCTGGCGGAAGGTGGACGCCTGGTCATTCCGGTTCGAGAGCCGACTGGTGACAACGTCTATGTGTTCGTCAAACGGGAGGGGCGCCTGGAGCGGGGCCGCCTAGTGACTCCGGCGCGTTTCGTTCCGCTGGTGCGCCGGCCGGCCGAACCGTAGCGGGTCTGGTCGAAGAGCGGGGTCTGTGGTCGAAAAGTAGCGCCAGGCGCAACTTTTACGCCAAAGAACCAGGTGGGGGGCCAAATCCTAAAACTTGTCACACCCTCTCTTTATCGTCGGTGACATGGAAAACGTCCTGGTAGCGCTGCTCGTAGCCGCCCTCGGTGCCATCGCGTTCCTCGCGGGGCGCGGCCGGCTTTCGGTGCGTCCGTCATCGGACGTGGACCGAGATTACTTCGCCTCCCTTCGGGAGGAGGTGCGCGTGCTGTCCCGGGCGCTGTCGAGCACCACCACCGTCGTGACCCAGCGCCTCGAAGGCATCGACTCGCGGATGATGCAGACCCAGGTTGACGGGAACAGGATGGTGCAGGACATCTTCTCGACGCTCGGGAAGGTCGAGGAGGCAACCGCTGCAGTTGCCGAGCAGGCGCGCGAGTTCTCCTCGCTGCAGGACCTGCTGAGGCCGCCAAAAGCGCGCGGCGGCATCGGTGAGGCGATGCTGGAGGAACTGCTGCGCCAGGTTCTTCCTCCACAGGCCTTCGTGTTGCAGCATCGTTTTACGACCGGAACGATCGTCGATGCCGTTGTGCGCGCCGGGGGGAAGCTTGTCTGCATCGACTCGAAGTTCCCACTGTCGAATTACCGACGCATGTGCGACTCGCCCGACGACATCGAGAGGAGCGCCGCCCAGAAAGCGTTCGCATCGGATGTGTACGGCCACATCCGCGACATCTCGACGCGGTACATCATTCCGGACGAGGAGACATTCGACTTTGCGGTGATGTATGTCCCGGCCGAGGGTGTCTACGGGGAGGTCCTCAATCTGTCGCACCGCGGCGCGTCCCTGTTCGAGACGGCAATCGATCGCCGGGTGGTGCCCATGTCGCCACTCACCCTGTACGGCTACCTGCAGACGGTGCTCTTCGGTCTGAAATGTCTGCGGATCGAATCGACTGCGAAGGAGGTGCTCGAGTACTGCGGCCGCCTGCAGGGCGACATTGATCGTTTCGCGGGCGAATACGAGGTCCTGGGCCGCCACATCGGCAACGCGCGGGCGAAATACGAGGAGGGCTACCGAAGGCTGGAGCGGTTCCGGGACAAACTCGACCGGGTGGTTGAGTTCGAGGACGAGAATCCGGCGCCGCCCCTGGAAGCCATCGAGGCGGTGGGGGACTTGGAGGCCGTGGGGGAGTAGGCCGTGGGGAGAGAGGGCCGGAGCTGAGCTTGCTCTGGTTAGCCGCAGCGATCGATCTCTCTTTTTGGCAATCCACCGCGTATGGCGCGGGGAATCGCCCAAAGAACGTATTGGACCCAGGGCCGGCCGGCGCGTCACTGGGCCCGAGTAGTTCGAATTGGCCCTTTTCCTATAGGTGAGCGCCTTGCGAGCCGACTAAGCAGGTAATTATGTCTGTCAGATTTTCGTCCCGGCGCGCCGCAGTTTGCCTGCTCGCGGCAGCGGTCGCTCTGATCAGTTTCAGCATTCCAACCTTCGCCGAAACGCCGGCACAGAAGGCCCAGCCCCAGCGGATCGTGGGACGCGCTGCAAGCGGCTCGAGAGCGGCCATCGCCCGCTACTGGACGAAGGAGCGGATGCGCAATGCAAAGCCGCTCGACATCGTGGTCGACTCCAGGCGTCACGCTCAGGCAGCTGCCGGAGCCGAGCCCGATGGATCCCCGGGACGGGTATCGGAAGTGGCTCCGACATCAGGCGCCGGCATCACGGGCGCAACGGCAACGAAGCCCGGGCGCACATCGAGCGGTCCCTACCCGTACTCGCGTTATGAGATCACGGACCCACAGCCCTATCCCTATTCGGCCTCGGGGAAAGTCTTCTTCAAGATGGGTGCGGGGAACTACGTTTGCTCCGCCACCGCCGTCGCGAGTGAGAACAAGAGCGCGGTCATCACTGCGGGCCATTGTGTCAACGACGGAGCGGGTGGCCCGTGGGCAACCAACTGGGCCTTCGCTCCTGCATACCGCAACGGCGTTGCACCCTACGGCGTGTGGTCTGCGGATAGCTTGCACACGACCACAGGGTGGCTGACACAAGAGAATCTCCGCTACGACATCGGTGGCGCAATCGTCCGCCCCAATTCCTCGGGTCATCTTCTCGTCGATGTCGTCGGAGGCCGTGGTATCGCGTGGAACCAGAGTCCGATGCAGTTTTTCAGGTCCTTCGGGTATCCGGCGGGTGCACCATTCGACGGGTCCAAGTTGTACGTGTGTGATGCGAACTACGGGACGAGCGATAGATTCGTTCCCGGTTCCGGCCCGCAACCGATCGGCATCGGCTGCGATATGACCGGCGGATCGAGCGGGGGAGGCTGGGTGATCCAGGATTCTCTCGTCAACTCGGTGAACAGCTACAAGATCATCGGCCAAAACGAAGTGATGTACGGGCCATATTTCGGAGATGCTGCCGAAACTCTTTACAACGCGGTACAAGGGGCATCTGCGACGCCGGATCCATCGCCGAGTCCGGGCACCCCTTCCCCTTCGCCGAGCCCGTCGCCGACGCCGGATCCAACGCCGACGCCGTCTCCGGATCCAACTCCTACACCTCCTCCAACTCCGAACGAGCCGACGACCCACAAGGTCACTGTGGGCCTCACGTTGGTCCGCAAACTCGTAGCGAAGGGGACCATCACAGCAGTTGACGGCTACAAACCGTGCACGCGCAACGCACTTATCAAAGTGCAGCGGCGCGCCGGAGGAGGGTGGAGGAACCTCGCGAAGGTCTACACGAACGATTTCGGACGCTACCGGGCCAAGGTTCCCAACAAACGAGGTCGTTACCGTGCCGTTTCTCCCAAGGGAAAGGTCGACGACCTGAACCTCTGCTCGGCAGCGAAGTCTCCGGTCCGCACGGCGCGCTAGCGCCGCCCCACCCACCGCAGCGCAGCACCGAGGCACGGATCAACCAGGGGCGCGACCGATCCAGTCCTGCGCGCACCGTGCAAAGTGAGCCCGACGAGCCCCGCAAGCCCGACGAGCCCCGCAAGCCCGACG
>OCZV010000029.1_pt1 | contig 52085 bp, 44 predicted proteins | sample 1539051 | NCBI WGS metagenome assembly OCZV01 (sample SAMEA3113581, study PRJEB22503) | soil metagenome
GTGACCGAAGGGGTCGCGCCCCCGGTTGCCGACGGTCCACAGCCCGAAGGTGAAACGATCGCCCTGGCTGGGCGTGTAGCTGTCCGGCACGACCGAACCTCCTCCCCGCCGCCTCGCAGGCCAAACTAGCGCCGTCTGCCGATCGACGCCGACGGGGGGTGCGGGTGACGGAGGCCAACGAAGTGCGGCGAGCGCCCGGGGGGACCGGGCCGCGGCTCGACGCCCGCGGGGTGACCAAGCGGTTCGGGCGGCTCACGGTGCTGCGCGACGTGAGCCTGCGGATCGGCGCGGGCGAGGTGGTCGCCCTCGTCGGCGAGAACGGCGCGGGCAAGTCGTCGCTCGTGGCCTGCCTCGCCCGCATCATCGAGCCCGAGGAGGGCGAGGTCCGGCTCGATGGCACGCCGCTGCCCTCGACCCCCGACCAGGTCCGCCAGGCCGGCGTCGAGGTCCTCTGGCAGGACCATGGGCTGTGCGACGACCTCGACGTCGTCGCCAACATCTTCCTGGGCCGCGAGCCCGGCCGCTGGCTGATCGCCGAGAGCGACATGCGCGAGGGCTCCGTGTCCGTGCTCCGGCAGGTCGGGGCCGAGACCCTGCCGCTCGACCGGCCCGTGCGCTGGTTGTCGCGTGGCCAGCGCCAGCTCGTGGCCCTCGCCCGGGCGCTCATGAGCGGACCACGGGTGCTGCTGCTCGACGAGCCGACCGCGTCGCTCGGTGTCGCCGAGACGTTGCGGGTCCAGGCGGTCATCCGACAGAGCCGCGACGCCGGCGCCGGCATCCTGCTGGTGACCCACGACCTCGACCAGGTCTTCGCGCTCGCCGATCGGGTGGTGGTGCTGCGCGACGGCCGCGTGGTCGCCGACGTGTCGCCGCTCGAGGTGCACCGCGACGACATCGTGGCGCTCATGTCGGGCATCGAGATGGACTCGATGGCCCGGCGTCAGCTCCAGCGGCTCCGGAGCCTGGTCGATCAGCTCTCCGACGTCGAGCCGACGGCGTCGCTGCCGCTCATCGTCTCCGCCATGGCCGCCGCGCTCGACCAGGAGATGCTGTGCGTCCACCTGCTCGAGCCGGCCGACGACATGACCACCGCCGTGCTGCGCCGCACCGCCGCGGTGGGACTGCCCGCGCCCCTGCTGGACGTGAACGACCGGCTCGCGGTCGGCGTGGCGGGTGGCTGTGCCGGGCTCGCCGCGGAGGCCGCCGAGCCGGTGGTGGTCGAGGACCTCGCGAGCCATCCGGGCCCCGAGCGCTACCGCCGGGCCGCGGCGGCCTCGGGGATCCGCAGCGAGTGGGCCGCGCCCATCGTGGGCACCCACGGCGTGCTCGGAACCGTGTCGGGCTTCGCCACGTCGGTCGGCAGGCCCGAGCCGGCGCAGCTCGAGCTGGCGCGGCTCTACCTGGCCTACGTGGCGTCGGCCATCGAGCGTGAGCGGCTGCTGACCGAGCTGTCGCGCCGCAACCGCATCCTAGAGTCGCTGCGGGCCATGCTCGAGACCCTGGTGGCAACCCCCGACCGCGTGGTCGTTGGTCTCGGTGCGTCGTTGCGGGCGTTGAGCGGGGCACTGGGCGCGGCCGGCGTGGGGGTGCTGGTCGAGCGGGACGGCGACCTGCTGCCGGGGGCGATGTACGACGACGGCAACCACAGCGACGCGGCGACGATGGACGCACGGTTCGGTGCCGCCGCCCGGTCGGTCCTGGCGAGCCAGGGCGGCGGAGCCCGGTTCGTGGAGCCCGACCTGGCGGCGGTCGCCCTGCGGCACCCCGAGGGTCGGGCCGTGCTCGTCGCCCACCTGCCCACGGGTCATCCGTCGGCGGGCGACACGCTCGAGCTTCTCGACGACGCCACGCGCTCTCTCGCGCTGGCGCTCGAGGGTGAGGCCCTCGAGCGGACCCGGCGCGAGGCCGCCGCGCTGCGCCGGTCCCAGGTCATCCAGCGCGAGCTCCTGTCGTCGCTCAGCCACGAGCTGCGCACCCCGCTCACCGCCATCCAGGGCTATGCCTCGACCCTGCTCCAGCCCGACCTGACCTGGGATGCGGCCTCGACCGACCGCTTCCTCCGCTCGATCGCCAACGAGGGCGAGCGGCTCGGCCGGCTCGTGGGTGACCTGCTCGATTCGAGCGCCATCGAGTCGGGGGTGCTGCGGCTGCAGCGGCACTGGTGCGACCTGCTGCTGGTGGTGGAGGCGGCCGTGCGGCTGGTGGCCGGAGCGGCGACCATCCGGGTCCACGCCGACGCCGACTTCGAACCGGTTTGGGGCGACCACGACCGTCTGGAGCAGGTGTTCGTCAACCTGCTGGAGAACGCCGCCGCCCACGGGGCGTCGGCGGACGGGATCGACGTCACGCTGCGCCGCGGGCCCGAGCCCGGCACGGTCGAGGTCGAGGTGCGCGACCACGGACCCGGGATCCCACCCTCGCTGGCCGGCCGCATCTTCGAGCCCCGCGTGCGGGGCACCAGCGACGGCTCCGGCGCGGGGCTGGGCCTGCCGATCGCCAAGGGGATCGTCGAGGCCCACGGCGGCACGCTGGTCGCCGAGCCGGTCGACGGCGGCGCCTCGCTCGTCGTCACGCTGCCGTGCGAGCCCGACGCCGGGCCGGCCAACCGGCCGCCCGACGCCGGCTGGAACCTCCTGGACGCGCGGATCCCGGAGCCCCATGTCGTCTGACCGAGCGCCCGACCGGGCGACCGACCGCACGACCGTGCTGCTGGTCGAGGACGACCAGAACATCGTCGACCTCGTGCGCTCCAACCTCATCGCCCGCGAGCATGACGTGGTGGTGTCGAAGGACGGCCGCGACGCCGTCGCCAAGCTCGAGGCGTCCGAGCCCGACGCCGTGCTGCTCGACCTCATGCTCCCCGGCATCGATGGCTTCGAGCTGTGCCGCGAGCTGCGCGAACGCTCGTCGGTGGGGATCATCGTGCTGTCGGCCCGGCGGGCCGAGACCGACAAGGTGCGGGCGCTCAACCTGGGCGCCGACGACTACATGACCAAGCCGTTCGGCATCGAGGAGCTGCTGGCCCGCATCAACGCGACGCTCCGTCGCAGCCGCCCGGCGCCAGCGGAGCCGTCGGCGCCCGCGGTGGTGAGTGCCGGCGACGTGGAGATCGACCTGGCGGCGCGCAAGGTCACCAAGGGCGGCGAGCTGGTCCATCTCACGCCGACCGAGTTCGCGCTGCTGCGCGAGTTCGCCACCAACCCCGGCGTGTTGCTGACCCACGCCACCCTGCTGCGCCGCGTCTGGGGCCACGGCTACGAGACCCAGACCGAGTACACCCGCGTCTACATGGCCCGGCTGCGGGCCAAGCTCGAGGGTCCCGACGGCCCCCCGCTGTTCGTGACCGAACCGCGGTCGGGGTACCGGTTCACGCCACCTGACCCCGGGTGAGCTCGACAGGATCCTCTCTCGCCTCTTCGCGTTTCTTTCACGTCTTCTGCGCAACGTTCGCGTTCTGTTCGCGGGCGGCGTCGTACCGTCCTGGCCAACCGGGGACATCCGAGGGGGAATACCATGTCCGGAAGCAAGCGCATGTGGCGTGTGCTCATCGCCACGCTGGCCGTGCTCGGCCTGGTGGCCGCCGGCTGCGGCGACGACGACGACGGCGACGCCGCAGCCGGCGGTGACGGGGACGGCGGCGAGGGCAGCATCTGGGTGCTCCTGCCCGACACCGCGTCGTCGGACCGGTGGGAGAAGGACGACCGGCGCTTCTTCGCCGAGGCCTTCGAGGAAGCGGGGCTCAGCGAGGGCGACGACTTCACGGTCGTCAACGCCGAGGGCGACGCCAACACGCAGCAGTCGCAGGCCGAGCAGGCCATCGCGGACGGCGCCAGCGTGATCGTGCTCACCAGCCTCGACACCGGGTCCGGCGCCACGATCATCGACCAGGCCAAGGACGCCGGCGTCGAGGTCGTCGAGTACGACCGGTTCAACACCGGTGGCTCGGGCGGTGCGGCCTACGTGAGCTTCGACAACGTGGCGGTCGGTGCCGCCATGGCCGAGGCCGTGGAACCCGCCATCGACGAGCTCGGGGTGTCCCCGGCGCGGGTGGTCATGCTCAACGGCGGCGAAGAGGACAACAACTCGTTCCTGTTCAAGCAGGGCTACGAGGAGACTGTGAGCGAGCGGGTCGACGCCGGCGACTGGGAGCTGGTCGCCGACCAGTTCGTCCCGGGTTGGGACAACGCAGAAGCCCAGACCCTGATGGAGCAGATCCTGGTCGACGCCAACAACGACGTCGACGCCGTGTTCGCGGCCAATGACGGGCTGGCCAACTCGGTGATCAACGCGCTCGAGGGCGCGGGCGTGGGACCGGTCCCCGTGAGCGGGCAGGACGCCACCCAGGCCGGCATCCAGAACGTGCTGCTCGGCAAGCAGACGGTGAGCGTCTACAAGCCGATCCAGGACGAGGCCGGGGTGGCGGCCGCGATCGCTCTGGCGCTCCGGGCCGGTGAGGACATCCAGGAAGCCGCCGAGTCCTACGAGTCGGAGCTCCCGTCGGGTGGCTCGTCGGTGGAGCTCACCGGCATCGAGGCCGAGTCCGGCGAGCCCACCGACGAAACCGAGGGCGAGGGGATCGTGCCCTACGTCGCCCTGGTGCCGATCGGTGTGACCGTCGACAACGTGGCGGACTCGGTGATCGCCGACGGGTTCCGTACCGTGGAGGAGCTCTGCACGGGCGACGTCGCCAGCACCGAGTTCTGCCAGCAGAACTCGTGAAGGCGCCGCTCCTCGCATGCGAGGGCGTCTCGAAGGCGTTCGGCGCGGTACAGGCCCTGTACCGCGTCGACTTCGAGGTGCGCCGCGGCGAGGTGATGGCCCTCGTCGGCGACAACGGGGCCGGCAAGTCCACCCTCGTCAAGGGTGTCGCGGGGATCTACCCGTTCGACGAAGGCCAGCTGCGGTTCGAGGGTGAGCCGGTGGACATCCACAGCCCGAGGGACGCCGCCCGCCTCGGCATCGAGGTCGTTTACCAGGACCTCGCACTGGCCGACAACCTCGACGTCACGGCCAACATGTTCCTCGGCCGGGAGCGGACACGCAGCGGGTTCGTGCTCGACGAGTCGAGCATGGAGCACGCCACCCAGGAGACGCTCGAGGGCCTGTCGGTGACCTCCCTCGGGTCGGTCCGCCAGACGGTGGCCGGCCTGTCGGGCGGGCAGCGGCAGGCCGTCGCCGTCGCGAAGTCGGTGATGTGGAACTCGAAGCTGCTCATCCTGGACGAGCCGACGGCGGCGCTGGGCGTGGCCCAGACCCGCCAGGTGCTCGACCTCGTGCGCCGCCTGGCGGATCGCGACCTGGGGGTGGTCGTCATCTCGCACAACCTCCACGACGTGTTCGAGGTCGCCGACAGGATCACGGTGCTGCGCCTCGGGCAGCGCGTGGCGACGCTCGACCGCGCGGAGACGACACAGCAGGAGGTCGTCCACGCCATCACGGCCGGCACCATCGATCACGTGCCGGGAATGGCCGACGCCGGGGTCGTGGAGCCATGACGATCGATCCCCGCACCGAGTCGCAAGCGGGCACCGGTGTGGGCGCCGAGCCCATGGTGACTCCCGAGGAGCCCCTGCCAGCCGCAACCGAGCCCGCCCTGGAGGCGCCGGCCGAGACGCTCGGCGGGTACGTGCGCCGCTGGTGGCAGGGCGTGCGCGCCGGTGAGCTGGGCTCGCTGCCGATCGTGGTGGGGCTCGTGGTCATCGTCCTCGTGTTCGGCACGCTCGACGACACGTTCTTCACCGAGCGCAACTTCACCAACGTGCTCTTGCAGATGGCGGCGATCGCCACGATCGCCATCGGGGTCGTGTTCGTCCTGTTGATCGGCGAGATCGATCTGTCGGTGGCCTTCGTGAGCGCGGTGGGCGGCGTCACGATGACCCTGCTGCTGCGGCCGGACGCCTCCGACTGGCCCTGGTGGGCGGCCATCGCGGTCGGGCTGGTCGTGACCACCGCCATCGGCCTGCTGCAGGCGCTGGTGATCACCAAGGCGGGGGTTCCCTCGTTCGTGGTGACCCTGGCCGGGCTGCTCATCTGGTCGGGAGTCGTGTTGATCCTCACGACCGAGTACTCCACGGCCGGCACCATCCGCATCCAGGACGACACCGTCGTGGGCATCGCCAACAACTTCCTCAGCGACGCCGGGGGCTGGGCGGTGGGCGCCGTGGGGGTGGCCGGCTACGCGCTGTCGCAGCTGCAGACTGCGCGCTCGCGTCTCGCCCGCGGCCTAGACGCCAAGCCGGGTGTGGTGATCGCCCTCCAGGTGGCGGGGCTCGCCGTCGTCACGTTCTTCGCGGTCTGGTACGCCAACCGCGACCGGGGCGTGCCGCAGGTGACCCTGCTGGTCTTAGTGCTGTTCGTGTTCTGGTCGTTCGTGGCGTCGCGCACGAGGTTCGGTCGCCACGTCTACGCGGTGGGCGGCAACGCCGAGGCCGCCCGCCGGGCCGGCATCAACGTCGACCGCGTGCGGATCATCGTGTTCATGATCGCCGGCTTCATGGCGGGCCTGGGCGGGATCATCCTGGCCTCCCGCCTGCGCTCGGTGGCCACCAACACGGGCGGGGGCAACCTGCTCCTGAACGTGATCGCGGCCGCGGTCATCGGCGGCACCAGCCTGTTCGGCGGGCGCGGTCGCGTCGTCTCCGCCCTGCTCGGCGCGGTGGTGATCCAGACCATCGACAGTGGCATGGGCTTGCTCAACCTGGCCACCGGCACGAGGTTCGTGATCACCGGCCTGGTCCTGGTCGCCGCGGTGCTGGTCGACGCGCTGTCGAAGCGCCGCCGGGCGGCCCGCGGCGTGGTGTGAGGTCCTACCGCAGCACGGGTGCAGCCATCGCCGCGGTCCTCCTCGCAGCCGCCTGCTCGGCCGAGGTCGACCGGGCCGACGAGGGCCCCGCCGACAGCGGGTCCCGGCCGTTGGCAGGCACCACGGCGGACGCGCGCCCCGGTCCCTCGCGTATCGCCCTGGCCGATGCGGCCGCCGACGTGGGGCTCGACTTCCGTCACGGCGCGTTCCGGTGGGACGTCACCGCCGACCCGGCGGCCATGCAAGGGGCCGGCGTCTGCTGGCTCGACTACGACGGCGACGGCTGGCTCGACCTGTTCGCCGTCAACTCCTACGCCGAGGACGAGGCAGACCGCTGGGAGGCTGCGGGTGGGCTGCCCCGCAGCGCACTGTTCCACAACGTGGACGGTGAGTTCTTCGACGTCAGCGACGGCTCGGGTGCCGACCTCGCCGCCCGCGGCAACGGTTGCGTGGCGGCCGACTTCGACCTCGACGGCCACACCGACCTGTACGTCACGGGCGCCGAGGCGGGGGCGCTGCTGTGGAACGAGGGCGACGGCACCTTCACCGAGGGCGCCGACGATGCCGGGGCGACGGCCGTCGGCTGGTACGCAGGGGCCGCGGTGGGCGACGTCGACGGCGACGGCTGGCCCGACCTGTTCCTCGCCGGCTACGCCAACCTCGGCAGCCCGGTGGAGGGGGCCACGCAGGGCTTCCCCAACACGTACACGGGGGTGCGCGACCTGCTCTACCTCAACGAGGGGCCGGCCGACGGCGGGCGGGTCACGTTCCGCGAGGTGGGGATGGAGGCGGGCCTCGAGGTGGCCAACTTCGAGTACGGGCTCGGCGCGCTGTTCTCCGACCTCGAGGGCGACGGCGACCTCGACCTCTACGTCGCCAACGACACCAAGCCCAACCGCCTGTACGACAACGTCCCCTGGCCGGGCGGCGCCGAGGCCGACCCGGCCGGCCTGGGGTTCCGCTTCGAGGAGCTGGCGGCCAGGGCCAACGTCGCCGACCCCAACGCCGGCATGGGTGTCGCCGCGGCCGACTACGACGGCGACGGCCGGGCCGACCTGTTCGTGACCAACGCCCGTGGCCAGGAACATGGCGTATTCCGGGGCGTGTCCCGCGGCGACGCGTCCGGCGTGGTCGAGCCCTCGTTCGTGGACGTCCGGCGCGAGCTGGGGCCCGACCTGGCGGGCGCCACGGGGTGGGGCGTGTCGTGGGGCGACCTCGACCTCGACACCGACGTCGACCTGTTGGTCGCCAACGGCGACATCCCCGTCGACGACCTGGGCGACGACGCCGAGCCGCTGCAGGCGTTCGGCAACCTCGCCGCGCAAGGGGCGCCGGCGCGGTTCGAGGACGTGGGTGCGGCAGCCGGGCTGGCCGACGTCGGCCGCCTGCTGGCCCGGGGGAGCGCGGCCGCCGACTACGACAACGACGGCGACCTCGACGTCGCCGTCGGCACCATCGGCGGCCCGCTCGTGCTGCTCGAGAACGTGGCTGCCAGCGGCAACTGGCTCGAGGTCGAGCTCGACGGCTTCTTCCCGGGCGCGGTGATCACGGCGTCGTTGCCCGACGGCCGGACGCTCAGCCGGGAGCTGCGGGCCGGGAGCAGCTACATCTCGTCGGAGGACCCGCGCGCGCACTTCGGGCTGGGCGGCGCGTCGCAGGTGCGCGAGCTCGTGGTCACCTGGCCCGGCGGCGACGAGACCACCCTCGACGACGTGCCCGCCAACCAGGTCCTGGTCGTGGAGCCATCGGGATGAGCGCGGTCCGGGGGTGGGGTGGCGCAGCCCTGGTTGTCGCCGTCATGGCGCTGCCGGCATGCACCGGCTCGTCGGGCTCGGATGCGTCGGAGTCGTCGGAGTCGTCGCCGGACGGCTACGTGATCGACGGCTGCGAGCGCGCGGACCTCGGCGGCCGGTCGGTGGCCCGCGTGTGGGACGAGGCGCTGCTCGACGCGATCCGCCGTGACGTGCCCGCCCCCACGGTCCACGCCCGCAACCTGTTCCACACCTCGGCCGCCATGTGGGACGCCTGGGCGGCCTACGACCCCGACGGCGACGGCTACTTCGTCGACGAGAAGCAGGAAGCCGACGACGTTGGCGCCGCCCGCGAGGCGGCGATCAGCTACGCCGCCTATCGCGTGCTGCTCCACCGCTACTCGCTGGCGGCGGGGCTCCAGGCGACGTTCGACGAGCTGGTCGCGACCATGGAGTCGCTCTGCTACCGCACCGACTTCACCAGCACCGAGGGCGACTCGCCGGCGGCCCTGGGCAACCGCATCGCGGCGGCGGTCATCGCCGCCGGGCGCGACGACGGCGCCCTCGAGGAGCGCCGCTACACGGACACCACCTACCGACCGGTGAACCAGCCGCTGGTGGTGGCCGATCCGGGCGCCCCGATGCGCGACCCGAACCGGTGGCAGCCCCTGGCCCTCGCCCGGCAGGTGGCGCAGAACGGCCAGCCGATCCCGGGCAACATCCAGCGGTTCGTGGGTCCGCACTGGGGGCGGGTGGACACGTTCGGGCTTTCGGGCTCGGCCGAAGGGCTACCCGTCGACCCGGGACCGCCGCCGCAGTTGGGCGGCGACGCGGCGAGCGCGGACGCCTTCAAGCAGGCCGCGGTCGCCGTCCTGCGCGACAGCAGTGTGCTGGATCCGGCCGACGGCGCCACGATCGACATCGGGCCCGGCGCCATCGGCGACAACCCGCTCGGCACCAACGACGGCGACGGCCACGACGTCAACCCGTCCACGGGTGAGCCCTACGCACCCAACGAGGTGCGCCGGGGTGACTTCGCCCGCGCCCTGGCCGAGTTCTGGGCCGACGGGCCCGACTCGGAGACGCCGCCCGGCCACTGGAACAGCATTGCCAACGAGGTCTCCGACACCCCCAGCTTCGTTCGCCGGATCGGCGGTGACGGCCCCGAGCTCGACCGGTTGGAATGGGACGTCAAGCTGTACTTCGCCCTGAACGGCGCCGTGCACGACGCCGCGGTGGCGGCGTGGGGTGTCAAGGGGTATTACGACTCGGCCCGGCCCATCTCGATGATCCGCTACATGGGCGCCAAGGGGCAGTCGAGCGATCCGGCAGGGGCGGCGTACGACCCCGACGGGTTGCCGCTCGTCCCCGGGCTGATCGAGGTGGTCACCCCGGCATCGAGTGCCGGCAGCCAGCGCCACCAGCACCTGGCCGACCATCTGGGCGAGGTCGCGGTCAGGGCCTGGCGAGGCAACCCCGGGGACCCCGCCGACGAGGCCAGCGGGGTCGGGTGGATCCGCGCCGTCGACTGGGTCCCCTACCAGCGGGCGACGTTCGTGACGCCGGCGTTCGCGGGCTACGTGTCCGGGCACAGTACGTTCAGCCGCGCCGCCGCCGAGGTCATGAGCGCGTTCACCGGCGACCCGTACTTTCCCGGCGGCATCTCGCAGTGGACGGTCCCTGCCGGCGACCTCGTCACCGAGGCGGGCCCCAGCCGTGACGTGACCCTCCAGTGGGCCACCTACTTCGACGCCGCCGACCAGGCCGGCATCTCGCGGATCTTCGGTGGGATCCACATCCCGGCCGACGACTTCGAGGGCCGCAGGATCGGGACGGCCTGCGGGCGGGCGGCCTGGTCGCTGGCGCAGCGCTACTTTGCCGGCACCGTGCCCGCCTGAGCTAGGCACTAACTGCGAGGTCGCCTTCGGGCATGCCGACCGCCCCTTCGCCGACGATCTACCACCGCTGGGTGGGCTGGCACGCGCCGGCGCTGCGGCGCCTGGTCGTCGCGGCCTCGATCGGCTTGACCGTCGGGCTCGTCCTCCTGGCGCCGGCCACCTGGGAGCTGGCCCTGATCGCGGGCTGGAACGCGAGCGCGCTGGTGTTCCTCGCCGCGGTCGGGCCGATCATCGCCCGAGCCGACGGTCGCCACACCGGCGAGCTCGCCACGCGTGAGGACGAGACCCGGGGGACGGCCGGGTTGCTGCTGCTCGGCGCGAGCCTCGTCAGCCTCTTGGCCGTGGGCTTCGCGCTGGGGCAGGCGGGCCGGGAGTCCGGCGGGGTGCGCGTGGCGCACATCGCCATCGCCACGCTGACGGTGGTCCTGTCGTGGACGGTGGTCAACACCGTCTTCACCCTGCGCTACGCCCACCTGTACTTCAGCCGTCCCGCCGGCGGCATCGACTTCGGTCACCCCGACAGGCCCGAGCCGCCCACCTACCGCGACTTCGCCTACGTCGCCTTCACCATCGGCATGACGTACCAGGTGTCCGACACGAATCTCCGCGACCGCAAGCTCCGCCGCGCCGTGCTCGGGCACTCGTTGTTGTCCTATGTGTTCGGCGTGGTGATCGTGGCCGGCGGCGTCAACCTCATCGCCGGGCTGGTCGCCTGAGAACTGGCCCCGGCGAGCAGGCGAATGCCGTGCTCGATCTGTTCCGGCGTCAGCTGCCCGTAGCCCAGCACCAGGGCAGGTGGGCGGTCGGATCGGCGGTTGACGCGATAGCGGCCCAACGGATGGACCCGCACGCCCGCGGCCAGCGCCCGCTGGGCGACGCCGGCCTCGTCGAGCTCGGGCGGCAGCGTCACCAGCACCTGGAGGCCAGCGGCGATGCCGCTCGGCGTCGCGCCCGGGAACCAGCGGGCCAGCGCCGCTACCAGAGCGTCGCGCCGCTGGCGGTAGATGCGCCGGGTGCGGCGCAGGTGCCGGTCGAGATCGCCGTTGGCAAGGAGCTCGGCCGCCGCGGCCTGCGTGAACGAGGACGTGGCGTGATCGACGAGGTGGCGGCCGGTGACGATCGGGTCGAGCAGGGCGGGAGGTACCACCAGCCAGCCCAGGCGCAGCCCCGGGGCCAGGCTCTTGGAGAGCGTGCCGCCGTACACGACGCGGTCGGGCGCGACGCCCTGCAGCGCGCCGACCGGGTGGCGGTCGTAGCGGTACTCGGCGTCGTAGTCGTCCTCCACCACGTAGCCGTCGACGTCCTGCGCCCAGGCGGCGAGCTCGGGTCGACGTGCGGGCGAGAGCACGGCCCCGGTCGGGAACTGATGGGCGGGCGTCAGCAGCACGGCGCGGGCCGGCGACCGCCGCAAGGCGTCCACCACGATGCCGTCAGCGTCGACCTCGATGCCGCGGTACCGCGCGCCGACCCATTCGATCTCGGTCCGGGGACCGTCGTGGCCGGGATCCTCGACAGCGACCAGGTCGCGCCCGGTGTCCAGGAACGCCCGGACCACCAGGCTCAGCCCGTGGCCGAACCCGTTGCAGATCACCACGTGGTCGGCGTCGGTGCTCACTCCCCGGACCCGCCCCAGGTAGTCGGCCACCGCCTCGCGCAGCTGCGGCAGGCCGCGGGGGTCCGCGTAGCCGAGCTGCGGGCCCGGCACCGATTGCAGGGCGGCGCGGGACACCCGCAGCCACGCGGCACGGGGGAAGAGGTCGAGATCGGGGAGCCCGGGTGTGAAGTCGACGATCACCGGGCTGTCGTCGCGGCGCGGCCGGCGGGCCGCCGGGCGGACACCGCCGGTCGCGTTGACGACGGTGCCCGAGCCCGGGCGGGACGCCAGGTATCCCTCCGCCAGCAGCTGGTCATAGGCGGCCACCACGACACCGCGGGTGACGTCGAGGTCGGCGGCCAGGGCGCGGGTCGAGGGCAGCGGCGTGCCGGGAGCCAGCCGGCCCGACCGGATGGCCTCCCGCAGCTCGTCCTCGATCTGGGCCCGCAACCCGCGGGGCCGTGTCCGGTCCAGCTCGATCAGGACCTCGGCGGAACTGGTACGCATAGAAGGTTATGAACTGGACCTTACCAACGATCCACTTTGCCCGTACGGTCGTCCCATGTTCGAGATCCACTGCCCCCACCACCGCAGCCGGGTACTGCTCGGCGCCCGCGCCATCGAGTCACTGGTCAACACCCCCGACGGCCCGGTCGTCCACTGGCACTGCTACTGCGGCGCCCGCGGCGCCCAGCGGTTCGGCCGCGGACTCGGCCGGCGCCGTGCCGACTCGGTCGCGGCCTGAGCCTCACAGCTTCGCCTCCTTCGGAGGCTGCGCTGTGAGGCGGGGCGCCTCGCGCCCAGCCCTGTGCTGTCTGGTTCGCTCGCTGCGCTCGCTCACTCCGGCGGGACGAGATCGGCCCGGACGCCCAGCAGCCGGACCGGTCGGGTGGGCTCGAAGCGGTCCAGCACCACCAGCGCCGCCCGGGCGATCTCGTCGGCGTCGCTGGCGGGCGCAGCAAGGGTCATGCTGCGGACCTGCGTGAAGAACGGCGCGAACCGCACCTTCACCGCCACCCGCGCGGCCGGCCGCCCCTCGGCGGCGACGTCCTGCGCCACCCGCCGGGCCAGCACCACCAGCTGCTCGTCGAGCGCGGCGCGGTCCGTGATGTCCTGCTGGAAGGTGGTCTCGCGGCTGCGGGAGCGCGGCACGCGCCGCTCGGCGGAGACGTCGGCATCGCCGTCACCCAGGCCGAGGGCGCGGAACCACGGCCCCATCGTCGGGCCGAAGCGCCTCGCCAACTCGGCCTGGTCGGCCCGGGCCAGCGCGGCGACGGTGGTGATGCCGGCATCAGCCAGCTTCCGGGCGGTCTTGGGCCCGACGCCCCACAGCGCCTGGGTGGGTCGATCGGCCATGATCTGCAACCAGTTGTCCCGGGTGAGGCGGTAGACGCCGGCGGGCTTGGCGAAGCCGGTGGCGAGCTTGGCCCGCAGCTTGTTGTCGCCGATGCCCAGCGAGCAGGACAGCCCTGCCGCCTGTCGCACCGCCCGCTGAACGTCGGCGGCCAGCGCCTCGGGGTCGTCGGTGTGGGCCCCCAGGAACGCCTCGTCCCAGCCGGCCACCTCGACCACCACGGGCAGCGCGCGCAGCGCGGCCATCACCCGCTCCGAGACCGCCTCGTAGGCGGGCGGGTCGGACGGCAGGAACACGGCATCGGGGCAGCGCCGGGCGGCGGTCCGCAGCGGCATGCCGGAGTGGATCCCGTACTCGCGGGCGACGTACGAGGCAGTGGCCACGACGGCCCGTTGGGTCGGGTCGCCCCTCCCGCCGACGACCACCGGCCTGCCCCGCAGCCCGGGCCGGCGTGCGATCTCGACCGCGGCGATGAACTCGTCGAGATCGACGTGCAGCACCCACCAGCGCAGGTCAGGCACCGGGGTCGTCGACACGCCGTCCAGTATCCGCCGGTAGCGGGTGACGCAGGACCTCAGCCTGCCGTGGCCGGCGCATCAACCTGCCGCCGTCGCCAGGTCCGCGAGGATGCGGCCCACCAGCGGCGTGAACTTGAAGCCGTGGCCGCTGCAGGCCGAGCCGATCACGATGGGGCCCTGGCGTTCGAGGACGAAGTCGTGGGTGGGCGTGGTGGTGTAGAGGCAGGTGGCTGGGTGGATCGGCGCGGGGTCGAGGCCGGGGAACCAGTGCTCGACGTAGCGGCGCACGCGGTCCGTCGCCGCCCCGGCATCGGCCTCGGCCGGTAGCCCGTCGTCCGGGTCCACGACCGGGCCGGTCATGTGCTCGGCGACCTTCACGCCCTCGCCGGGGCTGAGCAGGCCGTAGCGCCAGGCGTCCGTGCGGTGGTGGATGAAGCTCGGCCACGACGGCTCGTCGGCCGGCCGCACGGGGCGGAAGTGCTGGACCCGCTCGCGGGTGATCCGAAGCGGTGGCCGGGCGATCCGCGATCCCACCACGGTCGGAAGCCACGCGCCGGCCGTGACCACGGCGACGTGCGCCCGCCACTCGTCGCCGGGGGTCCGGACCGTCGCCGTGTCCTCGGTCCAAGTCAGCGTCGCCGGGCCCGACGAGAAGCGGACGTCGGCGCCCAGCGATGCGGCCCGCTGCTGCAGGGCGAGCACCGAGGCGTCGGCGAGGCAGCGGCCGGCTCCGGGGCAGTGGATCACCGTGCCCTCGAAGCGCATGCCGGGCCAGCGCTCGACGGCAGCTTCCGGTGTCAGGCGGGCGTGGTCGACGCCGCCGGCGGCAAGCGCCTCAGCCACGGGCTCGACGAGCGACGCGCGGCCGTGGTCCAGCCCGCCCGTGATCTCGAGCAGCGGCTGGCCGACGTCGTCTTCCAGCTCACGCCACAGCGGCAGTGCCTCCTGGGCCATCCGCACGTAGCGCGGATCGGCATAGGCATAGCGGAAGATCCGGCTGGCTCCGTGGCTGCTGCCCCTCGCATGACCCTGCGCGAACTGCTCGATCAGCGCCACCGACCGTCCCCGGCGGGCCAGCCACCACGCCGTCGCCGACCCCATCGCTCCCGCCCCGATGACGGCCACATCGACCCGCTGCGCCACCCGCGGAGTCTGGCGCGCCGGCTGCCCCCGGATGATCATCGTGCCGCGGAAGGCGGGCCGCCGGTCCCGCCCGGTCAAAGGCGGACGATCGGGCAGGTGAGGGTGCGGGTTACGCCTGCGACGAGCTGGATGCGCGACACCACGAGCTTGCCGAGGGCATCGACGTTCTCGGCCCGTACGTGTGCGATCACGTCGTAGGGGCCGGTGATGGCCTCGGCCGAGAGCACTCCCTCGAAGGCGCCGATCTCGGCGGAGACGTCAGCAGCCGCTCCCACCTCGGTCTGGATCAGTACATAGGCATCCACACGCGCCTCCTTTCGCCGCACAGCGCGGGTCAGGCGGTTCAGCGGACGAAGACGGTGGCATCGCGCTCGACGACCTCCGCCCGACGCAACGGGAAGACTCGTGTCAAAGCGATGTTGGCTGCGCCCAGACCGGGGACCTTCGCGTACACGCCCTGCGGCCCGCGCACCATCCGACCGGTCTCGACGTCGTACTTGGAGCCGTGCCAGGGACACACGAGACAGCCCTGCCTGTCGATGGACCCGCCGGCGAGGTCGGCCCCGAGGTGACGACACCTGCGGCTCACGGCGAACAGGTGGCCGCTGGCGTTTCCCACCGCGTAGTGGCCCGCACCCCTGACCGTGCCGGGGGTGAGCTCGGAGACCGCGCACACCGGCAGCTCGTCCGCCACGCTCCCCTCCTCAGGTCGTGAGGTTGCTGGCGTCGACCAGGCCCATCTGGATGTAGGGGTCGAGCCAGTTGATGTAGGCGGTCGACTCCGCCACCCTGCCGCCCTCGATGCGACGAGAGCCGACGATCTGGTCGAGTGGCATGTCGACCACCCCCTGTCGCGCTGCTTCGATCCTCAAGCTACGACCGGCCGAATCGAAGTCAAGAGACAACCGCCGACGCGGCGGGACATTTGCTCCTCGACCACCGGCCGTAGGGTCGCGTAGTGCTATATCTCGGGTGGCCCAGCCGAGAGGAGGGGCGCTGATGGATGATCTCTCGGAGCGGTTACTCGCAGCGCTGTCGGCTCTGGAGGACGTGGCCGACGAAGTGACGTCCGACAAAGCCGCGGCGACGCTCGACGATGCTGCGTTGCAGGTGTTCTGGCGCGACTGGCCACGATTGGGCTCGTGGGCGGGCGCCCTGTGGCGACAGATCGACCCGGACTTGGCCGGACCGTCCTCGGCCGTGAGCGATCCGGAGCTCGACGAGGTGGGTGGCGAGGGCGGCTGATAGACGGCGGGACCCGGACGGGCGGCGCGTCGCGGAGGGCAGGATGGTTGAGCTCGCCCAGATCATGACAACCGACGTGTTCACGGTCGCGCCCGACGGCCCGGTGGCGGAGGCGGTGGCGGCCATGGTCAAGGGTCGCATCGGTTCGGCCGTCGTCATGCAGGGGGAGGCGTTGGTGGGGATCTTCACCGAGCGCGACGTCTTGCGGGCGGCGGCGTCGGGTGACGACCTGGCTCGTTCACCCGTGTCCCGATGGATGACACGCGACCCGGAGACGGCGGAGCCCGATGTGGACTCGGAGCGAGCGGCCGAGATCATGCTCGGCAGCGGGTTCCGCCACCTTCCGGTCGTCGAGGGGAACGCGCTGGTCGGGATCGTCAGCCTCCGAGACCTCCTCAGCGCCCGCGTTCGCCGCCACCCGTCGTAGCGCCCGAGTGGGTTAGTGCCTGGTTTGAGCCAGGTTGTAATGGACGGTGGTTGCCGATAGACCCACAGTGGGATGGCTGGGTCGTCGGCCCAGGAGGTGGTCCCATGCGGGATGTCGAACCTCTCGTGCGTTCGCCTCGCTCTCGGGACCTGCCTGAACGCGGCCCGTCCACTCTCGACCAAGAGGCATCCGGCGTCGCGCCGGGAAAGGGGGAGTGATCGATGATCGTTCGCAGTTGGAACCTGCGTCCGCGGCCGGGACGTTACGACGACTCCATCGGCCTCATCACCGAGGGGGTCAAGCTGGCCGATCGCCACGGCGCGAGCAACAGCCGGCTGACGCAGGCAGCCACCGCCGGGCCCAACACGGGCCTGTTGGTGCTGACCTGCGAGTTCAATGACCTCACCACGTACGGGACCTACCTCGACGACACATTGGCGGATGCCGAGGCGCAGTCGTACAACCATCGGATCAGGGAGGCAGAAGCCCCCTTCACGTACGAGTCGACGGCCGTGCTGGTCGAGATCGATCTCGGGCGCGCCGAGGGCAAGCGTGGTCGGGGCCGGGTGCTCGACGCTCGCCTGGGTCGTCCGCGTCCGGGACGCTGGGACGACACCCTGGCCTTCGTCCGCGAAGCCTTCGACCTTTGCGACACCCATGAAGCAGTGGGTTGCCGCCTGTTCGAACTGAACCATGCGGGTCCTCAGGCTGGGTTGCTGTGCGCAGTCATGGAGTACAACTCGATGCGGGAGTTCGGGCAGGCCGGTGACGCGTGGATGGGCGACGAGGCCGCCCAGCGGCTCATCCAGACCATGCGCGGCGACAGCCCGTTCGAGCCTGTCTCCTCGGGTCTCTTCACCGAGGTGGTGCTGTTCTAGCGCCGTGACCGCAAACGCTTGCGCCCGCCACGCCGGTCGTTGACACCACGTAGGGCGGACCTACGCTGTCCGATTCGCTCGGTCGCCAGTCGGCGACCCCGAGGAGGACACCGGTGCCCTACGTCGCCCACAAGATCGTGCTCGAGAGCGTGTCGGACGCGTCCGGCTTGGCGGAGCTCATCGCCGCGGGTGCGTTCGCGGCCGATGACGTCGTGGCCATCATAGGCAAGACCGAGGGCAACGGCGGGGTCAACGACTTCACGCGCATCCTCGCCGACCAGGCCTTTCGGGGGGTGCTGCTCGAACGCGGCGCGCGCACCGAGGCCGAGGTCGGCATGGTCCCGATGGTGTGGTCGGGCGGCACCGACGGGGTGCTCACCCCCCACGCCACCGTCTTCGCCCGGGTACCGGGCGAGGGGACGACCTCCGATGAGACCCGGCTGTCGGTCGGGGTGGCGATGAGCGAGGTGATCCTGCCCGAGCACATCGGACGGCGGGCGATGGTGGCCACGGTGGCCGAGGGCGTACGCAAGGCCATGGCTGACGCGGGCATCGACGATCCCGCCGACGTGCACTACGTCCAGACCAAGACGCCGTTGCTCACCATGGCCAGCATCGAGGAGGCCCGGGCCCGGGGCGAGACCACGGTCACCGACGAGCCGTTGGAGTCGATGAACCTGTCGAACGGGACCGCGGCGCTCGGCATCGCCGTCGCCCTCGGCGAGATCGACATGCCGGACGCGGATGCGATCGGGCGCGACCTGTCGCTGTTCTCGAGCGTGGCGTCGTGCTCGTCGGGCGTGGAGCTCGACCGGGCCCAGATCGTGGTGGTCGGGAACGCCCCCGGGGTCGGCGGACGCTTCCGGGTCGGGCACTCGGTCATGCGCGATGCCCTCGATGCCGAGGGCATCTACGCCGCCATTCGCTCGGCCGGCCTCGACCTGCCGGAGCGCCCGGTGGCGGCCGACCTCGGCGACCGGCTGGTGAACGTGTTCATCAAGTGCGAGGCCGATCCCACGGGCCGGCTGCGGGGGCGGCGGCAGGTTGCCCTCGACGACTCCGACGTCCACCACCACCGCCACATCAAGGGGGCGGTCGGCGGCGTCGCCGCGGCGGCCGTGGGCGATCCGGCCGTGTTCGTGTCGGTCGCCGCCCTGCACCAGGGACCGTCGGGCGGGGGACCGGTGGCCGCGGTGGTCGAGGTGGGCGAGGCGTAATCGGTCATTCCCTGAGGCTGCGCTACGCGCAGCCGTGGCCCGAGCGGCCCGGCGCCGCAGGCGCCGAGAGCGGGAAACACGCGTCTCGCCCTACCATCCGGTACTTGAGCACACCGACGACCCGCCGCATGGTGGTCGCACTCGGCGGCCACGCCATCGTGCCCCGCGGCGCGGCGGGGACGGCCGAGCAGCAGATCGCCACCATCCGGCGGGCGATGGTCGAGGTGGCGGCGCTGGTGGCGGAGGGCGGCGAGGTCGTCGTGACCCACGGCAACGGGCCCCAGGTCGGGAACCTCCTCACCAAGAACGTGCTCGCCCGGCATGTGGTGCCGGCCATGCCGCTGCACTGGTGCGTGGCGCAGACGCAGGCCACGATCGCGCTGGCGATGCTCACCGCCCTCGAGGCCGAGCTGCGTGCGGCCGGGATCGACCGCCCGGTCGTGCCGGTGCTGTCGCGGGTGCTGGTCCGGGCCGACGACCCGGCGTGGCGGGAGCCCACCAAGCCGATCGGCCGGGCCGTGAGCGCCGACGAGGCGGCGGCCGCCATGGCCGACGACCCGACCCAGGTGTGGCGGGACACCGGCGGCCCGAGCGGGGGCGGGGGTGGCGGCTGGCGCCGGGTCGTGCCGTCGCCCGAGCCGGTCCGCAGCCTCGAGGCGCACACCGTCCGGATGCTGCTCGCCACCGGTGCCGTGGTCATCGCCAACGGCGGCGGTGGCGTTCCCATGATCGAGGACGCCGGCGGACAACTGGTGGGCGTGGACGCCGTCGTCGACAAGGACCTGGCGGCGGCGCTGCTGGCGGCCGAGCTGGGCGCCGACCGGCTGGTGATCCTCACCGACGTGGACGGGGTGGCCGTCGACTTCGGGAAGCCGGGCGAGCGGTGGCTCGACGCCGTGGACACGACGGAGCTGCGCCAGCTCGCGGCCCGGGGGGAGTTCGGCGTCGGGTCGATGGCACCCAAGGTGGAGGCCGTCCTCCGGTTCGTTGAGGCGACGGGCCAGGCGGCCACCATCGGGCCCCTGGGGCGGGCCGCCGACGCCCTCCACGGGCGCTGTGGCACCCGGGTCACCGCCCCGGCCGCGGTGGGGGTGGGGCGATGAACGGCGTGGCCAGTGTGCTCGTGCGGGACGTGCTCACCGGTCCGGTGCGTCCGGGCAGCGTTGTCGCGGCGGGACGGGCGGCCACCTACCTCGACGTCGACGGGCGACTGGTCGCGGTGGTGGCGCCCGGCGGGGTGCGGCTTCCGTGCGCCGTCGTGGCCAGCGGCGACGGGCTGCCGCTCGCCGCCGGACCGGATCTCGCCGTCGGCGACGGCGCCGTCCACCAGGACGGCCGGCGGGTGGTGTCGGTCCGCCGGTGGTTCGATCCGCGCGTGCACCTGGAGGCGGGGGTCGATCCGGCGGCCGTCGCCCGGTTCGCGGCGCTGGTCCTGGCGCTGGGTCGCGCCGACCCGCTGCTGCCGGCCCACGCCGCCGAGCGCCTCGCCCGCGACTTGGCCGCAGGCGACGCCTGGGATGCGGCGGCGCGACTGCTCGGGCGGGGGGCGGGACTGACGCCGGCAGGGGACGACCTGGTGGCGGGCGCGCTCGCCGCACTGCGGGCGCTGGGCTCGCCGGCGGCCGACGATCTGGGCGCCGCCGTCCGGGCCCTCGCCCTGGTCGCCACCAGCCGGTTGTCGGCGGCGCTGCTCGAGGCCGCCGACGTCGGCGCCGTGGTCCCCGAGGCTGCGGCCGTGCTGCGGGCGTTGGCGGGTGCCGGCGGGCTCGCCGCCGCCACCGATCGCCTGGTCGCACTCGGCCACACCAGCGGCTGGCACCTGGCTGTCGGCCTGCTGGTTGGCGTGAGCCACGCGCAGGGTCCTCGACGCCGTTCTGGTGACGGAATCCGTTGGGAATCGACGGATTGCGTCACCGGAACGCCGGTCGGTGGGGGCGGGGCGTGACCGAGATCGTGCGGGTCGAGCGGGGCCGCTACCACGACTCCGTGACGCTCATGCGGGCGAGTGCCGCGGCCCGGGAGCTCCCGGGCGTGGAGACCGTGATCGCGGCGATGGGGACCGAGCTCAACCGGGCCCTGCTGGTCGATGCCGGCTTCCCCGAAGCCGAGCGCGGGGCGACCGCCGACGACCTGCTGATCGCCGTGCGGGCCGACGGTGACGCCGCCGCCCACGAGGCGCTGGCGACCGTCGAACGCGTCCTGACCGAGCGGCGCCGGTCGGCGGTCGCCGGTGCACAGGAGGTAGCGCCCCGGAGCGTCGAGGCGGCTGCGGCCCAGTCGCCCGACGCGGGCGTGGTGGTGGTGTCGGTCCCCGGGCCGCACGCCTACGTCGAGGCCGCCGCCGCGCTGCGGGCCGGGCGGCACGTGATGGTGTTCAGCGACGGGGTCGAGGTCGCGGCCGAGGTCGCCCTCAAGCGGGTGGCGGCGGCCTCGGGGCGGCTGGTCATGGGACCGGACTGCGGCACCACCATCCTCGGCGGGGTCGGGCTCGGCTTCGCCAACGTGGTGGTGCCGGGGCCGGTCGGTTTGGTGGCCGCATCCGGCACCGGGGCCCAGCAGCTGTGCTGCCTGCTGGACGGCGCGGGGATCGGGGTCCGCCACGTGGTGGGCGTCGGCGGCCGGGACCTCTCGGCCGCCGTCGGCGGTGCGTCGACCCTCGCGGCGCTCGCGGCGCTGGACGACGACCCGGCCGTGGAGGTGATCGCCGTCGTCTCCAAGCCGCCCGACCCCGAGGTCGCCGCCGTCGTGACGGCTACGGCCACCCGCTGTCGCACGCCGGTGGTGCTCGCCCTGGTCGGCCCGGGTCGGCCGACGCTCACCGATGCGGCCGCCGAGATCGCGGCCACGCTCGGCTTGCGACTCCCCGAGCCCCGCGCCTGGATGCCGCCGTCAGCGGGGGACGTGTCGCGCCCCGGGCCGGTGCTCGGCCTGTTCAGCGGCGGTACCAACGCCGCCGAGGCGCTCGTCGTGCTGGAGGACCGCCTCGGTCCGGTGCGCTCCAACGTCCACCACGACCACGACCCGGGTCGGCGCTTGGGCCCAGACGACGATCCCGGCGGCGGCCATGCGGTGCTCGACCTCGGCGACGACGAGCTGACCGCCGGGAGGCCGCACCCGATGATCGACCCCCGGCCCGTTGCCGACCGGCTCACGGCTGCGGCCGGCGCATCCGCCGGTCCGGGCGTGGTCCTGCTCGACGTCGTGCTCGGCCACGGCGCGCATCCCGACCCGGCGGCGGTGTTCGGGCCTGCGCTGTCGGCCGCCCGGACGGCCGGCGTCGCGACGGTCGTCACGTTGGTGGGCACTGCCGGTGACCCGCAGGGCCTCGAACGCCAGGCGCAGGCCCTCTTCGCTGCCGGGGCGTCTATCCACCGGAGCAACGCCCGGGCTGCCGAGCACGCCGCGGCCATGGTGGCAGGGGTCGCCGGGTTGGTGGGGGAGCGATGAGCAGCAGCCCCATCGCCGACCTGCTGGTCCCGCCCGAGGCCGTCATCACCGTGGGGGCACCGACGCTCGACGAGGCGCTGGCCGCCCAAGGCGTGACGACCGTGCCGGTCGAGTGGCGGCCACCCCCGGCCGGCTCGGTAGCGGCGGTCGCCGCCGTGACGTCCGATCCCCGGCTCGTCCCCGCCAACCGCATGGCGATCGAGCGCATGACGGCGGTCCGGCCCCGTCTCGTCGACGTCCGTCCCGCGGCCGGGCTGGTGGGGATCGGCCGCCACCAGCTGCTCCACGCCGGTCCCCCGGTGGACTGGGATACGGCCACGGGACCGATGCGGGGGGCGATCATCGGCGCCTGCCTCTACGAGGGCTGGGCCGACACCCCCGACGCGGCTGAGGCGCTCGCCGCCTCCGGGGCCATCGAGCTGGCGCCCTGCCACGACCACGCCAGCGTGGGGCCCATGGCCGGCATCGTGAGCCCGTCGATGCCGATGTGGGTGCTCGAGGACACCGACGGCCGCGCTAGCCGGAGCACCCTCAACGAGGGGCTCGGCAAGGTGCTGCGCTACGGCGCCTTCGGCGAGGCGGTCACCGAGCGGCTGCGCTGGATGGAGCGGGTGCTGGGTCCCGTGCTGGCGTCGGCGCTACGGCGCCACGGACCGGTCGACGTGGGCTCGCTGATCGCGTCGATGGTGGCCATGGGCGACGAGGGTCACAACCGCAACCGGGCGGGCACTTCGCTGCTGGTGCGCGCCCTCGCACCGGACATGGTCCGCGCCGTCGACGGCGGTGCCGCCGGCCACCGGGCCGACGACGTCGCCGACGTGCTGGCGTTCATCGACGCCAACGACCACTTCCTGCTCAACGTCGTCATGGGCGCCGCCAAGCTGGTGGCCGACGCCGGCCGGGGCATCGCCGGGTCCACCGTCGTCGTGGCCATGGCCCGCAACGGCACCGAGTTCGGCATCCGCGTGGCGGGCACCGGCGACCGCTGGTTCACGGCCCCGGCGGCGGTCCCGGACGGGCTCTACCTGGGCGGGTTCGGCCCGGACGATGCCAACGCCGACATCGGCGACTCGGCCATCACCGAGACCGTGGGCCTCGGCGGGTTCGCCATGGCCGGGGCGCCGGCCATCGTGCAGCTCGTCGGCGGTGAGGTGGCCGACGCCAGGACGTGGACCGAGCTGATGTACCAGGTCACGCTCGCCGAGCACCCCGGCTGGGCGCTGCCGCCGCTCGGCTTCCGGGGCGTGCCGTTCGGCATAGACGTTCTTCGGGTGGTGCGCACCGGAATGGCGCCGATCATCAACACCGGCATCGCCGGGCGGGTGGCGGGGACCGGCCAGGTGGGCGCCGGGCTGGTCCACCCCCCGCTCGACTGCTTCACCGCCGCGGTCGCGGCGCTGGCCGCCCTGGTTGAGGCGCCGCGATGAAGCCGCCGCCGTTCGTCTACCACCGGCCTGCGTCGGTCGAGGAGGCCGCTCAGTTGCTGGCCGAGTTGGGGGACGAGGCGAAGGTGATCGCCGGCGGCCAGAGCCTGGTCCCGCTGCTCAACTTCCGCCTGGCCGCCCCGGCGCATCTCGTGGACATCAACGGCATCGGCACGCTCGACCGGCTCGAGCTGCGCGACGGCGCCGTGGAGGTGGGGGCCACGGTGCGGGACGCGCGGCTGCTGCGCGAGCGGGCGCTGCCCGGCGCGCACCCGCTGCTGGTGGAGGCCACGGGGTGGATCGCCCACCCGGTGATCCGCAACCGCGGCACGGTGTGTGGCTCGCTCGCCCACGCCGACCCGGCGGCCGAGCTCCCGGCGGTGCTGGCGCTGCTGGACGGCAGCGTCGAGGCCGTGGCATGGCGGGCGGGCACGCTCAGACGACCCTGGAGCCCGACGAGCTGGTGGTGGCGGCGACGTTCCCCGCCCTCGCCGCGGGCACGGGATGGGCGGTCGAGGAGCTCGCCCGCCGGCACGGCGACTTCGCGCTGGCGGGAGTGGCACTGATGGTGACGGTGGACGGCGACGGGACGCCGACCGCCGGCCGGGCCGCGTACCTGTCCTGCGCCCCCACGCCGCCGGTCGTCGACCTCACTCCGGCGCTGACCGACGGCGCCGTCTACGACCTCGTCGCCTCGGCCCTCGACCCGACCGAGGACATCCACGCCAGCGGCGAGTACCGGCGCCACCTGGCCGCCACGCTCACCGTTCGGGCGGTGGACCGTGCTCTCGACCGGGCCCGCGCCGGGTCCGGCGCGACCGAGCGCCCCTCGGAGGTCCCCGCATGACCCCCCCGCCCCCCAACGTCCGATGCTCGACCCGAGGCAACAGGGACCGCGGAGACACTCCCGAGGCAATAAGGCCCGGGGGCAGGTCCCACTTGCCTCAGGCTTCTTTGGCCGGTCCCTATTGCCTCGCAACAGGGGGGCTCGCCCGTGCGTGAGACGGCCCCTGCCCGCGGCCCCAACGACCTCCACGAGGTCGTCGTCACCGTCAACGGCGTCGCCCGGTCAGCCCGCGTGCCTGCCCGGCGGCTGCTGTCCGATCTCCTACGGCACGACCTGCGGCTCACCGGCACCCACGTCGGCTGCGAGCACGGCGTGTGCGGCGCCTGCACCGTCCTGCTCGACGGCGAACCGATCCGCTCGTGCCTCACCTTCGCCGTGATGGTCGACGGCGCCCACATCAGCACCGTCGAGGGCCTGGCGGAAGCCGACGGCGCCGCGCCAGACGGCGAGCTGGGGCCGGTGCAGCGGGCGTTCCGCGAGTGCCACGGCCTCCAGTGCGGCTTCTGCACGCCGGGCTTCCTGCTGCTCACGAGCGAGCTGCTGGCCCGCGACCCCGATCCCTCCGACGACGAGATCGCCGACGCCCTGGGCGGCAACCTGTGCCGCTGCACCGGCTACGTCAACATCGTCCGCTCGGTCCGGCGTGCCGCCGAGCTGGTGGCCGAGGAGCTCCGCCCGTGAGCACGCGCTGGTTCGGCGAGCGGGTGGAGCGGCGCGAGGACCAGCGCCTGCTCACCGGCGCCGGCCGCTTCCTCGACGACGTCGGTCACGACGCCCTGGCCGTCGCCTTCGTGCGCAGCCAGCACGCCCACGCCCGGATCACCGGGATCGACGTCACCGACGCGCTCGACGTCGACGGTCTCGTCGCCGTCTACACCTGGGACGACCTGCCGGGGCGCCTGGCCGAGCCGCTGCCTCTGCTGATCCCCCATCCCGACCTGACCCAGCCCCGCACCCAGTACGCCCTGGCGCGCGGCGAGGTCAACCACGTCGGCGAGCCCGTCGTCATGGTCGTGGCCGTCGATCGCTACGTGGCCGAGGACGCCGCCGACCGGATCGTCGTCGACTACGAGCCGCTGCCCGCGGTCGTCGGCATCGGTGCCGCCCGGTCGGCCGAGCACCTGGTCCACCCCGACGTGCCCGGCAACGTGGCCGCGGTCACCACCCAGGAGCTGGGCGACGCCCGCGCCGCCATCGCCGCCGCTCCCCACGTCCTCGAGCTGGACCTCGCGATGGAGCGTTCCCTGTCGTCGCCGCTCGAGGGCCGGGGCGTGCACGCCCGCTGGGACGCCGACGACCGGCGCCTGCGCATCCGCACCTCGACCCAGACGTCGACCGGCGTGCGGGCAGCAGTTGCCAACATCCTCGGCCTGCCCGACGTGGCCGTCGAGGTCGTCACCCCCGACGTCGGCGGCGGCTTCGGCACCAAGGTCGTGCACCCGTACCCAGAGGAGGTCCTCGTGCCGTGGGCGGCCCGGCTGCTCGGCCGCGAGGTCAAGTGGGTCGAGGACCGCTACGAGCACTTCGTCTCGGCCACCCACGAGCGGGGCCAGGAGCACCACGTGCGGGTCGGCTTCGACGACGATGGCACCATCCTGGGGCTCGAGGTCGAGTTCTGGCACGACAACGGGGCGTACACGCCCTACGGCATCGTGCTGCCCATCATCACCGCCACCCAGCTTCCCGGCCCCTACCGGCACCGCCACTACCGGGTCACGTTCACCTCGCTCTACACCAACACGGTGACTTGCACGCCCTACCGCGGCGCAGGGCGGCCGCAGGGCTGCTTCGTGATGGAGCGGACCGTCGACCGCATCGCCGGGAAGCTCGGGCTGGACCGGGCCGACGTGCGGGCCCGCAACCTCATCGGGCCCGACGAGTTCCCCTACGACCTACAGATGACGTTCCAGGACGGCCGGCCGCTGATCTACGACTCCGGCGACTACCCGGCGCTGCTGGCGCAGGTCAAGGAGCTGGTGGGCTGGGACGGCTTCCCCGCGGAGCGGGCGGCGGCTGCGGCCGAGGGCCGCCGGCTGGGCATCGGGCTGGCGTGCTACGTCGAAGGGACGGGCGTCGGTCCCTACGAGGGTGGCCACGTCCACGTGGAGACCAACGGGCGGGTCATGGTGGCGACCGGGCTCACGTCGCAGGGACAGGGGCACGAGACGGTTCTGGCCCAGGTCGTGGCCGACGAGCTCGGGGTCGACGTCGCCGACGTGTACGTGACCACCGGCGACACTCGCCGGTTCCCGTACGCGGTCGGCACCTACGCCAGCCGGGCGGCGGTGATGAGCGGCAACGCCGTGGCGCTCGCAGCCCGGGCCGTGCGGGACAAGGCCATCCGCATCGCGGCCGAGGCGCTCGAGGCCGCGCCCGACGACCTCGACATCGAGGGCGGGTTCGTGCACGTGCGCGGCACGCCGAGCCGGGGGATCCCCCTGTCGCAGGTGGCGGTGCTGTCCAACCCGCTGCGCTACTCGTTCTCCAAGGAGGCGCAGGCGGCCACGCAGTTCGTGACGCCGGCCGATCCCGACGTGGCGCCGGTCCCCGACGACGAGGAGCCCGGGCTCGAGGCACGCGACTACTACTCGCCGGTCCGCTCGACGTTCGCCTCGGGGATGCACGCCGCGGTCGTGGAGATCGACCCCGACACCGGCGTCGTCGACGTGCTGCGCTATGCGGTGGTGCACGACTGCGGGCCGCTGATCAACCCGATGCTCGTCGAGGGACAGATCCACGGCGGCGTCGCCCAAGGCGTGGCGGGCGCCCTGTACGAGCGGCTCGTCTACGACGCCGGCGGCAACCTCAGCAACGCCAGCTTCATGGACTTCCTGATGCCGTACCTGAGCGAGGTGCCCACGCCCACGATCGGCCACATCGAGACGCCGTCGCCGCTCAACCCGCTGGGGATCAAGGGCGCCGGGGAGGCCGGCGTGATCCCGGGCTCGGCCTGCCTGGCCGCGGCCATCGAGGACGCGACGGGGGTGCGCGTCGACCGCATGCCGATCTCGCCGCCCGAGCTGTGGGCCATGACCCGGGAGCGGGTGGCGGTCACGTGAGGACGACCTTCCCGGTCGCCGCCCCCGACGAGGCATGGGCGGCGCTGTCCGACCCCTCGGCGCTGGCCGCGGCCCTACCGGGATGCCGATCGGTGACGCGGGATGTCGACGGCGACGGCACGCTCCACGTGGTGACGGAGGTGGCGGTGGCATCGGTGCGGGGTGTGTGGGTCGGCACGGTCGTGCCCGTGGACGCCGACGCGGTCAGGGTGAGCGGGGCCGGTGAGCCGGGGAACGTGGACCTGGTCGTGCGGGCCGACCCGGCGCGGGCGGCGCTCACGGTCGAGGGGACGGTCGACGGGCCGCTAGGGACGGTCGGCTCGGCGGTGCTGGCGGCGGCGGTGCGACGCACCGCGGAAGCGGTCCTGGCGGCGGCAGCCGCCGCGGCCCGCCCGTCGCGGGTTCCGGTGACGGAATCCGTCGATTTCCAACGGATCGCGTCACCAGAACCGTCGACGCGGCCCGGGCGCCGGCGAGCGGTGGCCGCGGCTGGCGTCGGGGCGGCCTTCGTCCTCGGCCTACGGTGGCGCCGGGCGCGTCCGCGAGGTGCACCGTGAACCCGTTCGTGGCAGCCGCCCTGCAGCTCGCGCCCGCCGCCGGCCCGCTGACCCCCGCCTCTGTCAAGGCCAACGTCGAGGCCGCCCTCGAGCTGGCGCACCGCTGTGTCGACGCCACGGGCGCCGCCCTGGTGGTGGCGCCCGAGACCGTGACAACCGGGTTCGCGCCGGGCCTCGACGCCGCGGACCTGTGGGACCTGCTGGGCCCGATCCCCGGGCCGCTCACCGAGGCCGCGCAGGCCCTCGCCGCCGAGCTCGGAGTCCTCCTTGTGTGGCCGACCTACGAGGCAGGGGCGGACCGGGGCGTCGTCTACAACGCCGCCGCCGTCATCGGTCCCGACGGCGAGGTGCTCGGCACCTACCGCAAGACCCACCTGTTCCCGACCGAGCGCCAGTGGGCTGCCCCGGGACACGACGTGCTGGTCGTCCCGACCCCGCTCGGCCGCATCGGCAGCGTGATCTGCTTCGACGGCGACTTCCCCGAGCTGGTGCGCATCGAGGCCGGGCTGGGCGCCCAGGTGGTGGTGCGGCCGTCGGCGTTCCTGCGGGCGGCCGACATCTGGGAGCTCACCACCCGGGCCCGCGCCTACGACAACCACGTCTACGTGGTGGCGCCCAACGCCGTCGGCGTCGACCCCGGCGGCTTCGTCTACTTCGGCAACTCCCTCATCGTCGGGCCCACCGGCGAGGTGCTCGCCCGGGGCACCAGCCAGCCGGGTTGGGTGTCGGCAACGATCGGCCTCGACCCCATGGCGACCATCAGCCCCGGGTCGTCGGTCCGCCAGGGGTTCGACCACCTGGCGGAGCGCAACCTGGACCTCTACCGGCGCCATCGCGCGGTGTTGGAGTCGGAGGCGACGGCGCCGTTCCCCCCGCCGCGGGAGCAGGGAAAGCGATGAGCGACCGGCTGCGCGTGGGCATCGACACCGGCGGCACCTTCACCGACGTGGTCGTGCTCGACGAGGCCACCGGTGCCCTCACCGCCACCAAGACGCCCTCCACCCCGCACGACCACTCCATCGGGTTCCTGACCGGGGCGGAGAAGGCACTGGCGTCGTTGCCCGCCGCCGACTGGGCGGGCGTGGGGTCGGTCTTCCACGGCACGACCGTTGCGACCAACGCCCTCCTGCAGGGCGAGGTGGAGGGCCTCGGGTTCCTCACCACCGCCGGCTTCCGGCACCTCCTTGAGATCGGCCGCCAGAGCGTCCCCGACGGCTATGGCAACTCGTACTTCTGGGTGAAGCCCGACCGCATCGTCCCCCTCCACCTGGTGCGCGAGGTGCCCGAGCGCCTCGACGCCACCGGCGCCGTGCTGCGACCGCTCGACGAGGCCGCGGTCGTGGCGCAGGCGCGGTGGTTCCGCGACCACGGCGTGCGGGCCGTCGGCGTCTGCCTGCTGCACGCCTACGCCAATCCCGCCCACGAGCGGCGGGTGCGCGACCTGTTCGCCGAGGCGTATCCCGAGTGCTCGGTGTCGATCAGCTCCGACGTGCTGCGTGAGTACCGCGAGTACGAGCGCTCGGTCACCACCCTCGTCGACGCCTTCGTCAAGCCGGCGGTCGCCAGCTACGTCGAGCGCCTCGCGGCACAGCTTGATGGGCGGACCGCCACCCGAGTGCCGTTCTACGTCATGAAGTCCAACGGCGGCGTCACCTCCGCCGGCCAGGTCGCCCGCAAGCCCATCACCACCGTGCTGTCGGGCCCGGCCGCCGGCGCGCTGGGGGCGGCGGCCGTCACCCACGCCGCCGGGTTCGACGAGGTGGTGACGCTCGACGGCGGCGGCACCTCGACCGACGTGGCGGTCATCCGCTCGGGGGCACCCTCGCTCACCACCGAGGCGACCGTCGGGCGCTTCCCGGCCAAGGTGCCGATGATCGACATCGTCACCGTGGGCGCCGGCGGTGGGTCGATCGCCTGGGTGTCGCCCGAGGGGACGCTCAAGGTCGGCCCCCGCTCGGCCGGCGCCGACCCGGGCCCGCTCTGCTACGGCCGGGGCGGCACGGAGCCCACCCTCACCGACGCCGCCCTGGTGCTCGGCCGCATCCCGCCCCACCTGCTGGCCGGCGAGATGCCGCTCGACGCGGAAGCCGCTCGGGCGGGCATCGACGCCCTGGCCGGCGAGCTGGCGCTCACGCCCGAGGCGTGCGCCGAGGGGATCCTGGAGATCTGGGCGTGGAACCAAGCCAACGCCATCCGCCAGGTGACCGTGCGCCGGGGCATCGACGTCCGCGACCTGGCGCTGTGCGCGTTCGGCGGATCGGGCCCGCTGCAGGCAGGCCGGCTGCTCGACGTGCTCGAGCTCGCCGCCGCGGTGGTCCCGCCCGACCCCGGCAACCTGTGCGCCTTCGGCCTGCTGACGGTCGATGTCCGCCTCGACGACGTGCGGACGTTCGTGGCCAAGCACGCCGAGCTCGACCTGGCGGCCCTGGCGGCCGTCTACAAGGAGCTGGAGGACGAGGCCGGCGCCTCGCTGGCGGCGGAGGGCTTCGACCCGGCCGAGCAGCGGTTCCTGCGTTCGGCCGACCTGCGCTACGACGGCCAGGCGTTCGAGGTGCGCGTCGACGTCCCCGGCGGACCGGTCGATGCCGACCTGGCCGCGGCCGTGCTCGATCGCTTCCACGACGAGCACGAGCGCCTGTACGGCTACTGCTACCGCGCCCGGCCCCACCACGGCGTCGAATGGGTCAACGTGCGCCTGACCGGCGTCGGTCCGCTCGAAGCGCCCGCCATCGCGCCCGTGGCGGCCGGCAGCGGCGAGGTCCCCGCCGGCGCCACCCGGCCCGTGTTCTTCGACGGCGCCTGGCACGACACGCCGGTCGCGTGGCGGGGCGACCTCGGCGCGGGGGACGAGGTGGGCGGCCCGGCCGTCATCGAGGAGTACGGGTCGACCCTGCCCGTCCCCCCGGGGGTGCGGGTGGTGGTCGACCGCCTCGGCACCCTGGTCGTGCGACGTGAGGGCGCCGAGGTGTGATCACGGCCTAGGCGGGCGGTTCGCCTCCGCCGTCGCACCAGCCCTGCACGTAGCCGGCCCGGTAGCGGGTCTGAGGCCCGACGGTTGCGTCGTCGTCATCGTCATCTTCCGGGCCGGGGGCGGGAGCCCCGTCGATCTGGTACGGCAACCCCTGCTCGGCGTCGCGTCGACCTTCGAGATAGCCGGCCTCGTCGACGATGACCGTCGCCCCGCAGGGGTCGCTGGTCCGGTGCTCCGACGACGGGCAGGACGGGTCCGCGCGGCAGTCGCCCGTCGCGCCGACGGCCGGCTGAGCATCACCGCCGCCGCTGTCGCGGGCGTTGTCGCCGTCGTCGCCGTCCCCCGCGTCGACACCGCCACCCGCCGGCGCCGTCGAGATGTCCAGCGTGGGCGGGCTCGTGGTCGTGGTCGTTGGGGCGCTCGGGGTGGCGAGTCCGCCAGCGCTCGGATTGACCGGCCGCGTCGCGCGGTCGGCGGCGACGGCGTCGTCGTCGCCATTCGCGTTCAGGGCGCTGATCCCGAGGGTCACCACCAGGCCCGTGACGATCACGGCGATCCCGATCAGGAAGCGCCGCCGGTCACGGACCTTGCGTGGGGTGGCCATTGGCGTTCCTTTGCTGTGGTCTCGTCCGACACCCAACAGACGCCCATGGCTGCGATCGCGTTGACAGGCGCTCCGGCCGGCGTCTCGACCGTTGCCTCTAACCTGCGCGGTCGTGACCGTGCTTCCTCGGGGGCTGCGCCCCCGGACCCCATCGCCGGCCGGCTCCCTGGCGGTCGCACGGCCGGCCGGTCACGAGGTGCCCTCGTGACCGACGTCGACCCGGTGCTGCTCGAGATCGTCGAGGGGACCCTGGCGTCGATCGAGGCCGAGGTGGAGGACCAGATCGGGCGCACGTCGCGCTCGCCGATGATCCGCGACCAGCACGACTTCCGGGCCGGGATCCACGACCGGCGGCTCCGCAAGCTCACCGGCCGCTCCTACTCGGCGCTGGTGCACCCGGTCGTGCGCGACTTCCCGATCGAGACCATGCGGCCGGGTGACGTCTACTTCCACAACGACGTGTACCTGTCGGAGGGCGGGATCGGGCACCTGCCCGACCTGTGCGTCACCGTCCCCGTGTTCCACGACGGCGAGGTGGTGGCGTTCGTCCAGGCGTTCGGTCACCACGACGACATCGGCGGGTCCGTCCCCGGCTCGATGCCGTCGCACGCCACCTCGGTGTTCGAGGAGGGGCTGATGGTGCCGCCGGTGAAGCTCTACGGCGCCGGGGTCGCCAACGAGGGCGTCATCCGCATCCTCACCCGCAACTCGCGCATGCCCGACTCGATCGCCGGCGACCTCGATGCCGAGTGCTCGGCGTGCCTGATGGGCGCGACCCGGGTGGCCGATCTCTTCGCCCGCTACGGCCGCGCCGCGGTCGAGGAGTGCTTCGACGCCATCGTGGCATCGTGCGCGGAGACGTTCCGCCGTGAGCTGCTGGCCAAGATCCCCGACGGCACCTGGACGTGGGAGGACTACGCCGAGCACGACGGCGTCGATCCGCCCCGGCTGCACCGCCAGCGCATCACGCTCACCAAGACGGCCGACCGGCTCGTCCTCGACCTCACCGGCACCGGCCCCCAGGCCAAGGGGCCCATCAACCACGCCGGCAACTACGCCGACGGCAACTTCCTGAAGAAGTGGCTGGCCCCGATCCTGCGCAACCTGGCCGACACGCCCGAGCGCATGGCCCAGCTCGACGTCAACGAGGGTGTGGTCGAGCTGATCGACATCCGCTTCCCGCCGCCCGGCACGCTGGTGACGCCCGAGTTCCCGGCTCCTACCAACGCCCGCACCTTCGTGATCCTGCGGCTGCTCGGCGTGCTCGCCGGGGTGATCGCCAAGGCCGTCGACGGCTACATGCCCGCCGACCAGGAGACGATCCGCTACACCGGGATCTCCGGGTACGACGGCGACGGGCGCTGGTACCTCAACCGCGAGATCCTCGGCGGCGGCTCGGGCGGGCGCTACTACGCCGACGGAAGCGACACGATCCACGTGGTGCCCGAGTCCCGCAACCTGCCGGTCGAGTTCGTCGAGACCCGGTTCCCGGTGCGGGTCGAGACGCTGGCCCTGGCCACCGACTCCGGCGGGGCCGGCACGTTCCGGGGCGGGCTCGGCTACCGCAAGGAGATCCGGGTGCTCCACGACGCCAGCTTCATGTCGGTGGCGGACCGGTCGATCCTGTCGTGCTGGGGCGTGCGGGGCGGCAGGGCCGGCACCCCCTTCCGGGTCACGATCGATGCCGGCGGGCCGGCCGAGCGGGTCATGCCCGGGCTGTGCGACTGGGAGCCGGTGGCCGCCGGTGAGGTGATCCGCATCGAGACGACGGGCGGCGGAGGCTGGGGCGACCCGCTGGAGCGCGAGCCGCGGCGGGTGGCGCTGGACGTGCGCCAGGGGAAGGTGAGCACCGCAGCGGCCCGGGACGACTACGGGGTCGTGCTCCAACCCGCTTCCGGCACAGAAATAGTCGCTCCAGCGGCCACTTCTGTACCGAAAACGCGTGGGGACGCCGAGCCCGTGGTCGACGAGCGCGCCACCGCCGAGCTGCGGGCCCGGTTGGCGGCCGAGCGGGGCGAGCTGCACATGTTCGACCGTGGGCCCGGCTACGCGACCCTGGCGGATGGCGCCACCCACGCCGAGGTGGACGACACACCCGTTCCGGCGTCGGATTCGCGCGAGTACCGGAAGGTTTCGACGCCGGAACGCGGCGGGAGGCCGGCCCGGTGACCGCCGGTCAGGTGCCCGCGGCCGGCCGGCTTCCGGCCCCCGTCGACGCCTGGCGCCGGCACGGCTTCGAGGACGCCGCCTCCGATCTCGTCGCCGCCGGCACCCTGCCGCGGGCCTGGACCGACCGTTGGGCCCGAGCGCTGGGTGCGCCGACGCTCGCCGGGCCGGACGGGAACTGGGTCAGCGCCGGCGAGCTCGAGGAACGGACCGCGACGGTGGCCGGGCGCTACGCCGCCGCCGGGCTCCGGGCCGGCGACCGGCTGCTCGTGAGCGCAGCCGCCTCGATCGACCTGGCGGTGGCCCACGTCGCGGCCCTGCGTCTCGGGCTCGTGGTGGTTCCGGTCAACACGGCCTTCGGGCCCACCGAGATCGGCGCCGTGGCCGCCGCCGCCCGACCTGCGCTGGCCGTGCTCGACGACTCGGCGCGGCTCCCCGGCGTGCGGTCCACCGGGCCCGACGTCGCCCTGCCGGACGGCCCGCCTCCCGCGCTCGACGAAGCCCGCCCCGACGACACCGCGCTGCTGGTGTTCACGTCGGGCACGACCGGCGCCCCCAAGGGCGTGCCGCTGAGCCACGCCAACCTGCTGGCCACCTCCGCGTCGATCGAGGTCGCCTGGCGCTGGACCGCCAGCGATCGCCTGGTCCTGGCCCTGCCCCTCTTCCACGTGCACGGGCTGGGCGTCGGCCTGCACGGCACGCTGCTGGCCGGCGCCTCGGCCGTGATCCTGCCCCGGTTCGAGGTCGACGGCGTGCTCGACGCCATCGCCGTCACCGGCGCCACGCTGATGTTCGGCGTGCCGACGATGTGGGTTCGCCTGGCCGCCAGCCCGCGCCTCGCCGAGCTGGGCGCCCTGCGGCTGTGCGTGTCCGGGTCGGCGCCGCTCGACCCCTCGACGTTCGCCGCGCTCGAGGCCGGCATCGGCTCGCCGGTGATCGAGCGCTACGGCATGACCGAGACCGGCATGCTCGTGTCCAATCCCTACGACGGCGAGCGGCGGGCCGGCTCGGTGGGCTTGGCGCTGCCCGGTGTGGAGGTGCGGCTCCAAGAGTGCGCAGGGTCCGGCGAGCCGGCGGGGGAGATCCTGGTGCGGGGGCCCAATGTCTTCGGCGGCTACCTCGGTGGGGTCGGTGCCGACGCCTTCACCGCCGACGGCTGGTTCCGGACCGGCGACTTGGGCCGCGCCGACCCCGACGGCTACCTGCGCATCGTCGGTCGCTCCAAGGAGCTGATCATCACCGGGGGCTTCAACGTCTATCCCCGCGACGTCGAGGAGGTCCTGCGTGGCCACCCCGGCGTGGCCGACGTCGCGGTCGTGGGCGTCCCCGACCCCGAGTGGGGCGAGCGGGTCGTGGCCTGCGTCGTGGCCAGCGACACCGTCGGCGCCGATGAGCTGCTGGCCTGGGGTGCCGATCGCCTGGCCCCGTACAAGCGCCCCCGCGAGGTGCGCTTCGTCGACGAGCTCCCTCGCAACGCCATGGGCAAGGTCGTCCGCTCCGCGCTGGCGGGCTGAGCCACCCTGCGCGCGCCGTCGCCCGGGCTCGTATCCTCGCCCCGTGGCCTGAGGTTGGTTCGGGGGGATGGCGATGATGTCGCGCAGAACGATCGTGATGGCGCTGGTCCTGAGCCTGGCGGCGTCGACCGTCGGATTCGCAGGTCGGTCCGACCCAGCGGCCGCGGTGCCAACCACCGTTACGGTTGCCGGCAGCTTCCAGGACGAGCTGGGTTGCCCCGGTGACTGGCAGCCCGAATGCACCGCCACCAACCTGACGTTCGACGCCGATGACGGCGTGTGGCAGGCGACCTTCGCCCTTCCGGCCGGGACCTGGGAGTACAAGGCGGCGCTCGACGGCGGCTGGGCCGAGAACTACGGCGCCGGTGGGGAGCGTGACGGGGCCAACATCTCGCTCGCGCTCACCGAAGCCACGCAGGTGAAGTTCTTCTACGACGACGCGACTCACTGGGTCACCGACAACCGGAGCTCGGTGATCGCCACGGTGCCGGGCAGCTTCCAGAGCGAGCTGGGTTGCGCCAACGACTGGGATCCGGCGTGCCTGCGGTCGTGGCTCCAGGATCCCGATGGCGACGGGGTGGGGCGGTTCTCCACGTCGGCCCTGCCGGCGGGCACCTATGAGGCCAAGGTGGCGATCGACGAGTCCTGGGACGAGAACTACGGCGCGGGCGGGACCCCGGGTGGCGCCAACATCCCGTTCACCGTCGGCACGACCGGCGACGTCGTCACGTTCGCCTACGACCAGGCCAGCCACGTGCTCGACATCGGCGTGACTCCGGTCGAGCCGGTCGACGACGCCGCACTGGTGCGCGAACCGATACGGCACCCGTTCGTGGACGAGGTGCTCTACTTCGCCATGCCGGACCGCTTCAACGACGGTAACGGCGGCAACAACTGCGGCGATTTCGCCGGCACCTGCGTCGCGGGCGACACGCAGGAGAACGTGCTCGCGCACGGCTACCTCCCGAACCAGAAGGGCTACTACCACGGCGGCGACCTCGAAGGCCTGCGCCGCAAGCTGCCCTACCTCCAGGGCCTCGGCGTAACCGCCATCTGGGTGGGGCCGATCTTCACCAACAAGCCCACACAGTCCGACACCACCGACCTGTACGGCCACTCGGCCGGTTACCACGGCTACTGGATCGAGGACTTCCTCAACGTCGACCCCCATCTGGGTACCAACGCCGAGTTCGCCCGCCTGGTCGACGAGGCGCACGAGCGTGGCCTGAAGGTGGTCATGGACATCGTCACCAACCACACCGCGGACGTGATCCAACTCGAGGGCAACGCCGGCTACCGCAACAAGCGCGACTTCCCCTACCGCGACGTGAACGGCCAGCCGTTCGACGACTCCGACTTCGCCTACTCGGGCCAGCCCGACTACACGTTCCCCGAGGTCGACGCCAGTTCGTTCCCCTACCTTGCCACCCTGCCGCCGGGCGAGGAGAACGCCAAGAACCCCGCCTGGCTCAACGACCCGCTGCTCTACCACAACCGGGGCAACACCAGCTTCACCGGGGAGAACTCGCTCTACGGCGACTTCTTCGGCCTCGACGACCTGTGGACCGAGCGCCGCGAGGTGGTCGAGGGGATGGTCGACATCTACTCCTTCTGGATCGAGGAGTTCGGCGTCGACGGGTTCCGCATCGACACGACGAAGCACGTGAACATGGAGTTCTGGCAGAAGTTCGGGCCCGACATCCTGGCCGCCGCCGAAGCACGGGGCATCGACGACTTCTTCGCCTTCGGCGAGGTCTTCGACCAGCAGTTCGGTCCGGCGTTCATGAGCGAGTTCTCCACCACGGGCCGGCTCCAGTCGACGATCGACTTCGCGTTCCAACTGGCGGCGCGGGGCTTCGCGTCCCAGAGCGCGCCGACCGACGCCCTGCGCGACTTCTTCGCCCTCGACGACTACTACACCGACGCCGACAGCAACGCGTACGCCATGCCGACGTTCCTCGGGAACCACGACATGGGCCGCATCGGCTACTTCCTGCAACGGGTCGATCAGGCCGGCACCGGCGACGCCGAACTGCTGGCCCGGTCACAGCTGGCGCACGCCCTCATGTTCGTCGCCCGCGGCCAGCCGGTCGTCTACTACGGCGACGAGCAGGGCTTCGTGGGCGACGGCGGCGACAAGGACGCCCGCGAGGACATGTTCGCCAACACCGTGCCGTCCTACGCCGACAACGACCTGATCGGCACCGACGAGACCTCGGCCGACGACAACTTCGACCGCGACCACCCGCTGTACGAGACGATCGGTGAGCTTGCCAAGCTCTCCCGCCAGCACCCGGCGCTGCGGTCGGGCGCGCAGATCCACCGCGCCAGCTCCGACGCCCCCGGCGTCTACGCCTTCTCGCGCATCGACCGCGACGAGCGCATCGAGTACGTGGTCGCGCTCAACAACAGCGAGGCCGCCGCCACCGTCGACGTGTCCACGTACTCGGACGAGGGCGTGCCGTACCACCTTGTTTCGAGGAAGCTCGCGCCGCAGGACACCGTGCCGACCGGGGTGACCACAGGCCCCGGCGGTGCGCTGAGCCTCACCGTGCCGCCGCTCGGCGTCGTCATCTACCGGGCCGCCGAGCCGGTGCCGGACAGCGACGCGGCGCCCGGCGTCGCCATCACCAGCCTCGAGCACGGCGACACCGTGGCGCTCGGCACCAACTCTTGGGACGGCCACCAGGTCACCGACCGCATCGAGGTGGGCGCGGAGCTCGAGTCCGACACCTACGCCGAGGTGACGTTCGCGGTACGCGAAGGCGACGGCGACTACGTGCCCATCGGCACCGACGACAACGCCCCGTACCGGGTCTTCTACGACGCCAGCCACCTGCGCGGCCACGAGGACACCAGGTTGTCGTTCCGGGCGATCGTGAACGACCTCTCCGGCCACCTGGCCGCCGACGAGGTGGTCAACGTCGGCGTCGAGTTCCCGGAGCCGGCGGCGCCAGAGACGCCCTACGCCGTCATCCACTACAACCGGCCGGCCGGCGACTACGGCGACCACACCACCGGGAACGCCAACGACTTCTGGGGGCTGCACCTCTGGGGTGACGCCATCGCCCCCGAGGAGGCCACCGACTGGACCAGCCCCAAGCCCTTCCTCGGCGAGGACGAGTACGGGCGCTTCGCGTTCGTGAGGCTGGCCAACGACACGCTGCCGGTCAACTTCATCGTCCACCAAGGCGACACCAAGGATCCGGACAACAGCCCCGACCGGAGCTTCGACCCGGGGGCCACCCCCGAGATCTGGTTACGGCAGGGCGACGCCACCGTCTACACGTCGCAGGCCGAGGCCCAGGGGCACGCCACGGTCCACTACGCGTGCACCGACTGCTCGGGGGTGACGATCGATGCAACCAATGAGTCGGGTCCGGTGGCGACGAACGCGCCGCCCGACGCGACCGACGACTACGGGGCGGTGTTCAGGCTGACCCCGGCGGACCTGTCGTCACCCCTGACGGTGACCATCCGCGACGGGGGCGCGGTCGACATCGACGGGCAGGTCTTCACGCCCACCGACACCTCGTCAGCCTGGTTCCAGCCCGGCGAGCAGGTGGTCTACCCGTCGCGCGGTGCGGCGGAGGACTTCGCCACCATCCACTACCGGCGTCCCGCCGGCGACTACGGAGATCCGACCAGCACCGACTTCAACGACTTCTGGGGGCTGCACGTGTGGACGGGCGCCGCGACCGAGCCGCCGTGGACCGACCCCGTCCGCCCGGTCGGGCAGGACGTCTTCGGCCTGGAGTTCCGCGTCGATCTCGCCGACGCCGCCGATCAGCTGGCGTACATCCTCCACCGGGGCGACACCAAGGATCCCGGGCCGGACCAGTTCCTCGTGTTCGACAGCTTCGGCCATGAGGTCTGGCAACTCCAGGGTGCCGACCCAGAGCAGCCGTACGTGGCACCGACGCGCCGCTGACAGCCCGAGGCAGAGCGGCTCAGGGCGCGCCCCGCTCGGCGTCGAGGGCGGCCAGGATGTCGACGGTCACCGCCTCGGGTGGTTGGTCGGCGTCGACCGTGGCGAGGACGCCCCGTCCTCGGTAGTAGGCGACCAGCGGTTCCGTCACGGCGTGGAACCGCCGGAGCCGCCGCTCGATGACCTCGGGGTCACGGTCGTCGGATCGGCCCTCGGCGGCCCGCTCGGCGAGCCGTTGCCGCGCCAGGTCGTCGGCCAGCTCGAGCAGCACGACGGCGTCGGCGAGCCCCTCGGCATGGAGCGTGTCGGCCCGCCGGGCCTGGCTGACCGTGCGCGGGAACCCCTCGAGGACATACCCGGACGACGGGGTGTCGGCCAACGCGTCCTCCACCGCCTCGGTGACGATCCCGTCGGGCACCAGCTCGCCGCGGTCGAGGCGGTCGGCGACCCGGCGCCCGAGCTCCGTGCCCGCGGCGACCTGGTCCCGGAGCAGGTCGCCGCTCGAGATGTGCGGCACCCCGAAGTGCTCGGCCAGCGCGGCCGCCTGCGTGCCCTTGCCCGCGCCCGGGGCCCCGAGCAGTACCAGTCGCATGGGCCGCACCGTACGTCGCTCCCGCCGGGCGCCGCGGCTCCGGCCTCCACCACGCTTCCCGGGTAGGCTCACCTGCCAGCGAGGACCCGTCCCATGAGCAGCCGACCCGAGCGACGAACGAGTGCGGGTGTCCGGCCGGCGGTCCGGCCACCGTCGTTGCTGCTCGGCGCCCTCGAACAACAGCGTGCCCTGGCCGAGCTCGTCGGTCTCGGGGTGTCGTTGCCGTTGCTGCAGCGCCGGATACCCGGGGGCGACGGCCACCCGGTGCTGATCCTGCCCGGGTTCATGGCCGACGACTGGTCGACTGTGGCGCTGCGGTCGGTGCTGCGGTCCCGGGGGTACGAGGTCCACCGCTGGGGACTCGGACGGAACCTGGGCCCCCGGGCCGCCACCGTCGAGGGCCTGGTCCGTCGGCTCGAGCGCATCCACCACGACCGCGGCCGCACGGTGAGCCTGGTCGGGTGGAGCCTCGGCGGCATCTACGCCCGCGCGCTGGCGCGCGGGCGGCCCCAGGCCGTTCGCCAGGTCATCACCCTGGGCAGCCCCTTCCGCATCGGGCCCGGCGACCGCAGCAGCGCATCCCGCCTGTTCGACCGGCTCAACCCCCGTCTCCAGCCGCACCCGCTGGACCTCGAGGACCGGCCGCTCCCCGTGCCGTCCACCGCCATCTACACCCGCAGCGACGGCATCACCCGTTGGCACCTGTGCATCGAGGCGGAGCACGCCCTGGCCGAGAACATCGAGGTCAGGGGCAGCCACTGCGGGCTCGGCCACAACCCCGCCGTCATCCTGGCGATCGGCGACCGCCTGGCCCAGCCCGAAGGATCGTTCCGACCGTTCCGCCCGCCACGGGGCACCGCCTCGCTCTACCCGAAGCCGACGTGGTGGCGCGACCAGTCGGGACGGGAGGGCGCGGCGTAGCGCCTGGCTCAGCGGCGCGCCCGGCGTCTCGGTTGCGTGCCCTTGCGGGGGCCCGGGCCCCGCGACCCGTCCGAGCGCCGTCCGTTGGTGCGGAGCAGCTCGGTGATCCCGCCGCTGATGCCGTCCACGAGCACGTCGATGTCCGGTGCCTGGTCGTAGTCGCCGGTCACGCCGAACACCAGCTCGCCGTCGTAGGAGAAGATCGCCACGCCCACCCGGATCGGAGCGGCGAGCGGCACGTAGGGGCAGGCCCGCACCATCCGCCGGCCGCACGAGTACAGGGGGAACTGCGGACCGGGCACGTTGGTGGTCACCGTGTCGAGCTGACCCATCCGGCGGGCCGCCCGCGTGGCCACGCGCATGCCGAGCGTGAGCAGCATCGAGGGCGCGAAGCCCGACAGCGAGGTGAGCGCCTCGCCGGCCACGGCCTGCTTGGACTCCTTGAGGCCCTGGAGCTGCGTGCTGATCGCCGCCAGACGCTCGACCGGATCGTCGACGCCCACCGGCAGGTCGGCGAACATCGCGGACACCTTGTTCTCCATCGTGCCGTCGCCGTGGGCCGGGCCGGATCCCGCCCGCGGCCGAACCGAGACCGGGACCAGGGTGCGGATCACGCGGCCCTCGGTCGTCTCGCCCCGCGACCGCAGCAGGTCCCGGAACCCGCGGGTGACGAGCGCCAGGACCACATCGTTGACGGTGCCGCCGTGGATGGCCCGGATGCGCTTGATGTCGGCCAGGTCGGCCGGGGACCAGAGGTAGCGGCGATGCGGTCCGATCGGGCCGTTCAGGCTGGTCGGTGGCGTCGGCTTGGCGATGCGCGACAGCGCCACCGATCCCTTGGCGATCTCGCGCACGGCGTCGAGGGCACGCCTCGGACGGCGCACCACCGACCCCGCCGCTCGCATCTGCTCGTAGGGGCTGGTCGCCAGGTCGACGACGGCGTCGCGGGCCAGCCGCACGGGACTGGGCGAGGGCGCCGCCCGCCACCCGTCGCCGACGGGCGGGGAGACGTCCGGCGAGAGGTCGAGCAGCACCGCCAGCAGCTCGGCGCCCGACACGCCGTCCACCAGGCAGTGGTGCACCTTCGACACCATGGCCCACCGGCCGTCCTCCAGTCCCTCCGCCATCCAGATCTCCCACAGCGGCTTGCTGCGATCGAGCCGCTGCGACATCACCCGGCCCACCAGGCGGGCCAGCTCGGGCTCGCCGCCCGGCTCGGGCAGCGCGGTGTGGCGGACGTGGTACTCGACGTTGAAGTGCGGGTCGTCGACCCACACCGGGCGTCCCAGAGACAGCGGCACCATCGCCACCTTCTGTCGGTAGCGGGGCACGAGTGCCAAGCGGCCCGCCACCGTGCCGACGAGCTCGTCGTAGCCGGGCGGCGGGCCCTCGAAGATGCCGACGGAGCCGATGTGCATGTGGTTGACGTCGTCCTCGAGATGGAGGAACGACGCATCCAGCGGGCTCAACCGATCCATGGCGACCCCCCCTTTGCTGCGGGAGGTACTTACCTCCCGCCACGCCATCTAACTCGCTCAGGGGCGGACGAGCAGGACGACCAGCGTGAAGTGGCAGGCGGTGGCACCGACGACGAACGTGTGCCAGACCTCGTGGTAGCCGAAGACGGCCGGGCGGGGGTCGGGCCGCTTGCGACCCAGGGTGACTGCGCCGACCGTGTAGAGGATGCCGCCCGTGACCAGCAGCGCCAGCTCGACCCGGGACAGGGCGTGCAGGAGCTGGGGACCGGCGATCGCGGCGAGCCAGCCGAGCACGAGGTACATGGCAAACCCGACGCGGTGCCAGCGTTCGAGGCGCAGGACGGTGACGAGCACGCCCGCAGCGGCACCGCTCCAGGCCAGCACCAGCAGCGTGATGCCCCAGGCGGGGCGGAGCGCCAGCAGGGTGACCGGTGTGTAGGAGCCCGCGATGAACACGAAGATCATCGAGTGGTCGAGGTGCTTCATGAGCGTGTGGGCACGGTCGGACCACCGGCCGCGGTGGTAGGCGGCGCTCACACCGAAGAGCCCGGTGAGCGTGACGGCGAAGATGGCGGCTGCGACCGTGGCCGCCGCGCCCCCGGCCAGTGCCACGAGCGTGATCCCCGCCGGGAGCGAGACGAAGAAGGCGAACTGGTGGAGCCGGCCCCGCAGCCGCGGCTTCGGTGGGACCGGAAGGTGCATCGCAGCACCTTAGAGCAGTCGTTCGAGAGTGACGCGTCAGCGCACCAGGCGAAAGAACGAGCGGACCTCGTTCACGAACAGCTCCGGTTGCTCGAAGGCGGCGAAGTGGCCGCCCTTGTCGAGCTCGTTCCACCAGCGGATGTCGGTGAAGCGCCGCTCCGCCCAGCGGCGGGACGGGCGCGGCATCTCCTTGGGGAAGATCGAGCAGCCGGTGGGGACGGTGACGGTATCGGCGTTGCCCTGGCTGAACCGCTCGGACACCTGGCTGAAGCTCTCCCAGTAGAGACGCGCGGAAGAGGCGCCGGTGGCGGTGAGCCAGTAGAGCGTCACGTCGTCGAGCATCTCGTCGCGGCTGAGAGCGTTCTCCGGGTGGCCGTCGCAGTCGGTCCACGCCCTGAACTTCTCGACGATCCAGGCGCACAGGGCGACCGGTGAGTCCACGAGCCCGTAGCCGACCGTCTGGGGCCGCGTCGCCTGTTGGATCGCGTAGCCGGACTCCCACTCCTGAGATCGCTCCAGGTCGGCGAGCGCCCCCCGCTCCGCCTCGGTGAGGTCGTCGAACGTGGCCGGGTCGGGCGCCACCAGCGGCGGGTTGAGATGGATGCCAACGACGTGATCTGGGTCCTGCTCGCCGATGCTGGTGGCGACGCTCGTCCCCCAGTCGCCGCCCTGCGCGCCGTAGCGCTCATAGCCCAACCGGGCCATCAGTTGGCACCAGCCGCCGGCGATCCGCTCCACGCCCCAGCCCGGCCGGGCCGGCTTGTCGCTGAAGCCGTAGCCGGGCAGCGACGGGCACACCAGGTGGAAGGCGTCGGCGGCGTCGCCGCCATGGGCGATCGGGTCGACCAGCGGCCCGATCACCTTCAGGAACTCCACGATCGAGCCCGGCCAGCCGTGCGTCATGACCAGGGGGAGCGCATCGGGTTGCGGCGAACGGACGTGGAGGAGGTGGATCCCCAGCCCGTCGAGCACGGTGCGGAACTGCGGCAGCGCGTTCAGGCGGGCCTCGGTCGCACGCCAGTCGTAGCCCGCGACCCAGTAGCCGCAAAGGTCGCGCACGTAGGCGAGCGGCATGCCCTGGGACCAGTCGTCGACCGTCTCCCGCTCCGGCCAGCGGGTGCGCTCGAGTCGCTCGCGCAGGTCGGCGAGGTCGGCCTCGGGGACCTCGATGCGAAACGGCGTCACGTCCGGGTGAGGCTACATGCGGTTCTGGTGACATGATCCGTTGGAAATCGACGGATCACGTCACCAGAAGTGGTGGTAGAGGCGCGTCACTCGGCGTCGTGGAAGACGAGGCCGAGGGTGTGGCGCCGGCCGGAGCGCACCGTGCTCACGCTGTGGCGCATGGCGTTGCTGGACCAGCCGCGCTGGGTGCGCACCGGGCGGTCGCGGGTGGTGAACACCAGCCCGTGGCCGCGGGGGATCGTGGTGGCGGTGGCCCGCGACTGGGCCCGCGGCCGCTGCTCGACCACGACGAACTCGCCGCCGGTGTAGTCCGCGCCGGGCTCGTCGAGGCCGACGACGACCTGCAGCGGGAACACCAGCTCGCCGTAGAGGTCGCGGTGCAGGGCGTTCCAGTCGCCCGGGCCGTAGCGCAGCATCAGCGGCGTCGGCCGTGTCTGCCCGGCCCGGTGGCACCGGTCGAGCCAGTCGTCGAAGTCGTCGGGCCACGGCGTCGCCTGGCCGCGCCGGTTCGCCCAGTCCCGGGCGATCGGCAGCAGGTGCGGCCAGAATGCCGCCCGCAGCTCGGCGACGATCGCGGGCAGCGGGTGGTCGAAGTAGCGGTACTGGCCCTCGCCGAAGCGGTGGCGCGCCATGTCGATCGTGGATCGGAACCGCGTCTCGTCGTCGTAGAGGGCGACCAACGACCGGCACTCCCCGGCCCCGAGCAGCGGGCCGGTGGGGGCGATGCCGACGTCGTCGAGACCGGCGGCGATGCCGGGCCAGTCGAGCCGATCCACCCGGTCCGCGACGGGCGTCGTGGTCGACGTCCTCACGACGTGCATCCCGCTCTTGTCGCCTTCGGCGACGGGCCGCTCGGGCTCCGACGCCGTGTTCCCGCTCTTGTCGCCTTGGGCGACGGGCCGCTCAGGCCCGGGGCTCGCTGCATTTGCGGACGCTCGCTCAGGCCGGTCTCCCGGATCGTGATGCTGAGGCGCCCGGGCGGCAGACCGAGGCCGGCGGGCGCGGTCCCCGGGTGGACCTTGGGGACGCCGTGGTAGATGCGCCGGGTGGGCCCGCCGAACACCAGCAGGTCGCCGCTGCGCAGCTCGATGTCGGTGAACGGTCCGGTCCGGCGGTCGACCCCGGCGAAGCGGAAGATGCACGTGTCGCCCAGGCTGACGGTCACGACCGGTGCGTCGGCGGGCTCCTCACCGTCCTGGTGAATCCCCAGGCGGGCGCCGGGTGCGTACAGGTTCACGATGGCGGCGTCGGGGGCGTAGGCCACGGCGTCGAGATTGCTAGGGGCCGCCGGGCCGTAGGCGGCGGTGACGGCGGCCCGGGCCAGGTCGGCCAGCTCGGCGGGCAGCGGCTTGACCGGTGCACTGTCGGTGTCGTCGGCGGTCCGGCTGTAGGCGTAGGGGCGCCAGTGCCACCCCAGGCACACCGACTGCACGCTCATCAGGTGACCGGTCGGCACCCGCGGGTGGCGGAGCCCGGCCGGGGGGACGGCCCAGCGTCGGAAGTCCCCGACCAGGCGCCGCTGGGCGTCGAGCTCCAGCCAGGCCGGCACGTGCACGGCCCCCGGCAGCACCTCCTGCCGAGCCCGGGCGGGCTCGGCCCCGGCCAGGGGCAGCGGCAGTTGCGGGAAGGGCCCGGCCTCGCCGGCATCCACCGGCGGCAGGGTTGTCGGCACACCCCCGAGTCGGCTGCGGGCCCCGCCCCGGCGCGTCGTCGGTGTCACGGGCGTCATACGAGTAGAACGACCATCCGCGCCCGCCTGTGAGGTGGCGCCGCCCAGGGTCAACCGTCAGGGCGGATGTCCAGCCCGAACAGCTCCTGGAAGCGCGAATAGTAGGCATCGTCGTCGGGCGCGGCGCCGAGCGACAGCCACTCGGCGTCGGTCATGCGCTCCCGGCCACCGATGAGCTGCTCGCTGCCCCACGAGACCCGGTAGCGCAGCTGCGGGCTCTCGGTGGTGACCGCGTGGTGGATCACCTCCGCCACGTCGAAGGGGTCGGTCGCGTGAGCCAGCCCCGCCGCGTACATCTGGAACATGCGCCGGTAGTGGTCTCCGTAGGCGCCGGTGCGGTCGGGCACGTCGACGCTCTTGGCAAAGATGGCCGAGCGAGTGACGCCGGGCTCGACGATCGCCACCCGGATGCCGAACGGCGCCACCTCCTGGGCCAGGCCCTCGCTGAGCGCCTCCAGCGCCCACTTCGAGGTCACGTACGACGATTGCGCCAGCGCCGCCACCCGGCCGGCGACCGAGGAGACGTTGACGATTGCGCCGCTTCCCCGCTCGCGCATCCCGGGCAGCACCGCCTGGCAGCAGCGCACGGCGCCGCAGAGGTTGATGTTCATGGCCTCGAGGTAGGCGGCGGGATCGGTGTCCTCGACGGTGCCGTTGCCGGCGACGCCGGCGTTGTTCACGAGCACGTCGACGCGTCCGCCGGTCGCGGCCAGGATCTCGTCGAAGCCGCGCCGCACCGACTCGTCGTCGGCCACGTCCAGCCCGACGAGCCGCACTTCGACGCCCCGCTCGTCGGACAGGGCCGCCAGCTTGGTCGCCCGGGCCCGGTCGCGGACCGTCCCGTACGTCTCGTAGCCCTGGGCGGCGAGGTGGATGGCGGTGGCGCGCCCGATCCCCGAGTTGGCGCCGGTCACGACGGCGATAGCAGCCATGCGGGGGACCCTAGCCACGCCTCGTGGCGGTAATCTGGACACCCACGGATTACCGCCTTAGTGTTCGGCGACATGTCGTTGCTGGCCCCGCCGCTCCCGTCGACGCTCGACACCGGCGACGAGGCGTTCGCGCACAACCGTGCCGACATGCTCGAGCAGCTCGCCGTCATCGAGGACCTGCTCGACCAGGCAGAGGCCGGGGGCGGCCCCGAGGCGATGGCGCGCCTGCGGTCCCGGGGCAAGCTGCCCATTCGCGAGCGGATCGCCGCCGTGCTCGACCCCGACAGCCCGTTCCTCGAGGTCAGCGCGCTGGCCGGCTACGGCTCGGACTACGCGCTGGGCGGCGGCATGGTGGTGGGCATCGGCGTCATCGCCGGCGTCGAGTGCGTCGTGATGGGCAACGACCCGTCGGTGCTGGGTGGGGCGCTCACGCCCTACGCGCTGAAGAAGTGGATGCGGGCCATCGAGCTCGCCCGCGACAACCGCATCCCCTACGTGAGCTTCGTGGAGTCCGCCGGCGCCGACCTGCGGGTCGAGACCGGCGGCGGCGGTGGCGACAGCGGCCGCCGGCGGGCCCAGACGACGCATTTCGCCGAGACCGGTCGGTCGTTCTACGAGATGATCGAGCTGTCCAAGCTCGGCATCCCCACGGTGTGCGTGGTGTTCGGCTCGTCGACGGCCGGCGGCGCCTACCAGCCCGGGCTCTCCGACTACGTGATCGTGGTCGAGGAGCAGTCGAAGGTGTTCCTGGCCGGGCCGCCGCTGGTGAAGATGGCGACCGGCGAGGAGAGCGACGACGAGACCCTGGGCGGTGCCCGGCTGCACGCCGAGGTGTCGGGGTTGGGCGACGACTTCGCCGAGGACGAGATGGACGCCATCCGGATGTGCCGCGAGGTGGTCTCGCACCTCAACTGGCGCAAGCCGGGGCCGGGGCCGGCCGGGCAGATCGCCGAGCCGGTCCACGACCCCGAGGAGCTTCTGGGACTGGTGAGCCGCGACCTGCGCCAGCAGGTGGACGTGCGCGACGTCATCGCCCGGGTGGTCGACGGCTCCCGCTTCGAGGAGTTCAAGGGGCGCTACGGGTCGACCGTGATCTGCGGCTGGGCCGAGATCCATGGCTACCCCGTCGGGATCCTCGGCAACAACGGGGTGATCTACCCCGAGGGCGCCGAGAAGGCGGCCCACTTCATCCAGCTCTCCAACCAGATCGACGTGCCACTCCTGTTCCTCCAGAACATCACCGGCTACATGGTCGGGCGCGACTACGAGGCGGCCGGGATCATCAAGAAGGGCTCGCAGATGATCAACGCCGTCGCCAACTCCACGGTGCCCCACCTCACGGTGATCATCGGCTCGTCGTACGGGGCCGGCACCTACGGGATGTCGGGGCGGGCGTTCGGCAACCGGTTCACCTTCCTGTGGCCCACGGCCAAGATCGCGGTGATGGGACCCAAGCAGATCGCCGGGGTCATGTCGCAGGTCCGGCGGGGGCAGGCGGCGCGCAAGGGCGTCGAGTTCGACGAGGAAGAGGATGCCAGGATCGTGGCGGCCGTGGAGCGGGCCCAGGAGAAGGGATCGCTCGCCCTCGTCGCCACCGGCGCCGTCAGCGACGACGGCATCATCGACCCGCGCGACACCCGTACGGTGCTGGGGATGTGCCTGTCGGTGGTGCGCAACCGGGCCATCGAGGGCGCCCCCGGCTACGGGGTGTTCCGTCTATGAACCGCTCGGACGGGCGAGCCGGGCCAGCAGCCCGAGGTCATAGGTTTCACCGGACCGAGCCCGAGGTCATGGGTTTCACATCTGAAGGCCATGACCTCGCCCTCCGGGCCGTGGAACCTATTGCCTCGGGATGCCCCGCGCCGGTCGGGGGGCTGCCGTGATCCGCAGCGTTCTGGTCGCCAACCGCGGGGAGATCGCCCGGCGGGTGTTCCGCACGGCGCGGGCGATGGGGCTGCGCTGCGTGGCCGTCTACGCCGAGGCCGACGCCGACGCCCCGTTCGTGGCCGAGGCGGACGAGGCGATGCTGCTACCCGGGGGCTACCTGGACGGCCCAGCGATCATCGCCGCCGCGGCGGCCACCGGCGCCGACGCGGTCCACCCGGGGTACGGCTTCCTGGCCGAGAACGCCGAGTTCGCGGCCGCCGTGGCCGCGGCCGGCCTGACCTGGGTCGGTCCGCCGCCCGATGTCATCGCGGCGATGGGCGACAAGCTGGCCGCCAAGCGGGCCGCGATCGCCGCCGGCGTCCCCACGCTGGGCTCGTCCGACGACGCCACCGACGACCGTGCGGTGGGCTACCCGCTGCTGGTGAAGGCGGCCGCCGGCGGCGGGGGCAAGGGCATGCGCATCGTGGAGTCCCCCGTCGATCTGGCCGACGCCGTGGCCGCGGCGGGACGCGAGGCCGCCGGCGCCTTCGGCGACGGGCGCGTGTTCCTCGAGCGCTACCTGCCGCGGGCGCGCCACGTCGAGATCCAGGTCCTCGGCGACGCCCACGGCGGCCTGGTGCACCTGGGGGAGCGCGAGTGCTCGATCCAGCGCCGCCACCAGAAGATCGTCGAGGAATCGCCGTCGCCTGCGGTCGATCAGGGGCGGCGGGCGGCCATGGGCGACGCCGCGCTGCGGCTGGCCCGGGCCATCGGCTACCGGTCGGCCGGCACGGTCGAGTTCCTGCTCGACGACGACAGCGGCGAGTTCTTCTTCCTCGAGGTCAACACCCGGCTGCAGGTCGAGCACCCGGTCACCGAGCAGGTGACCGGCGTCGATCTCGTGCGCGAGCAGCTGCGGATCGCCGCCGGCGAGCCGCTGGGCTACGGGCAGGACGCGATCGCGTTCAGTGGCCACGCCATCGAGGCCCGCCTGTACGCCGAGGACCCGACCGCCGGGTTCCTGCCCGCCACGGGGACGCTGGCCGCCTTCGCGCCCGCGGCCGAGCCGGCCGTGCGCTGGGAGACCGGAGTGGAGACCGGGTCGGTGGTGGGGGTCGACTTCGACCCCATGCTGGCGAAGGTGGTGGCCCACGCCCCGACCCGCACCGAGGCGGCCAGCCGGCTGGCGCTGGCGCTGGAGCGGCTGCACCTCGGCGGTGTGGCGACGAACCGCGACCTGCTGGCGGGCATCCTGCGCCACCCGGACTACCTCGCCGGCGACACCACCACCGACTTCCTCGACCGTGCCGCGCCGCCGGCGACCCTGGACCTGGCCGACGCGGACATCGGGCGGGCCGCGGCGCTCGCCGCCCTGTGGCTGCAGGCGGAGAACCGATCGCGGGCAACGGTGCTGACGACCGTGCCGAGCGGCTGGCGCAATGGCCGGCTCCCCGACCAGCGGGTGAAGCTGGCCCACGGCGATCGCAGCATCGAGGTGCGCTACCGCTCCCGCCGCGACGGCACGTTCGCCCTGGCGGTCGGCGAAGCCGGCACCGACGGCGACGGCGCCGACCCGCGCACCGCCCGGGTCCAACGCTGGTGGCCGACGGGCATCGACGCCGAGATCGACGGCCGGCGCACCTCGGCGCCGGTGACCCGTGCCGGCGACCGGCTCCACGTGCAGGTGGCGCGGGGCACGGTGAGCTTCGACGTCGTGCCCCGCTTCGTGGTCCCCGGTCCCGCAGCTACCGCCGGCGGGCTGGTGGCGCCGATGCCGGGCGTCATCCTCGACGTCCGCTGCGCGCCCGGCGACGTGGTGGACGCCGGCCAGACGCTTGTGGTGCTGGAGGCCATGAAGATGGAGCACCAGGTGCGCGCCCCCGCCGACGGTGTGGTGGCCGAGGTCCGGGTGGCAAAGGGCACCCACGTCGAGAACGGCACCGTGCTGCTCGTGCTCGAAGAGGCGGCACCCGATGAGTGATCCCGTCCGCATCGCCAACTGCTCCGGGTTCTACGGCGATCGCCTGTCCGCGGCCCGGGAGATGGTCGAGGGCGGGCCCATCGACGTGCTCACCGGCGACTGGCTGGCCGAACTGACGATGCTGATCCTGGCCCGCACCCAGGCCAAGCGCCCCGGTGGCGGCTACGCCCGCAGCTTCGTCACGCAGATGGAGCAGGTCATGGGCACCTGCCTCGATCGGGGCATCAAGGTGGTGTCCAACGCCGGCGGCCTCGACCCGACGGGCTGCGCCGAGGCCGTCGCGGACGTGGCCGACCGGCTGGGGCTGGCGCCGACGATCGCGTACGTCAGCGGCGACAACATCCTGCCCCGGCTCGACGAGCTGGTGGCCGCGGGTGTGGACCTCTCGCACTTCGAGACCGGCGAGCCGGTGGGCGACACGTCCCGGTTCATCAGCGCCAACGCCTACTTCGGGTGCTGGGGGATCGTCGAGGCGCTCGACCGAGGGGCCGACATCGTGGTGACCGGCCGCACGACCGACGCCGCGGTGGTGTGCGGGCCGGCCGCCTGGCACCACGGCTGGTCCCGCGACGACTGGGACGCCCTGGCCGGCTCGGTGGTCGCCGGGCACGTCATCGAGTGCGGCACGCAGGCCACCGGCGGCAACTACTCGTTCTTCACCGAGGTGCCGGGCATGACGCGGGTCGGCTTCCCCTGGGCCGAGATCGCCGCCGACGGCTCATCGGTCATCGGCAAGCACGACGGGACCGGCGGCGAGGTGTCGATCGGCACCGTCACGTCGCAGCTCCTCTACGAGATCGACAGCCCCGCCTACCTCGGGCCCGACGTCACCGCCCGCTTCGACACCATCCAGCTCGACCAGCAGGGCCCCGATCGGGTCCGCATCCACGGCACGCGGGGCGAGCCGCCGCCCGCCACGCTGAAGGTGGCGATGAACGAGCTGGGCGGCTTCCGCAACGACATCGGCGTGGCCCTGACCGGGCTCGACATCGACGCCAAGGCCCAGCTCGTGGAGGGCGCGTTCTGGGAGGCGTGCCCCTACAAGCCGGCCGACTTCGCCAGCGTCACCACCCGCCTGGTCCGCACCGACGAGGCCGATCCCGCCACCAACGAGGAGGCGGTCGCCGTGTGGCGGCTCACGCTCAAGGACCCCGACGAGCGCAAGGTCGGCCGCGCCGTGTCGAACGCCATGGTGGAGCTGGGCCTGGCGACGATCCCCGGCTTTTTCGGCGTCGGCGGGGGACCCCGCGAGGCCCGCCCCTACGGCGTCTACCGTCCCGCGGTGGTGCCCGCCGAGCTGGTGCCCCAGCACGTGGTCGTCCTTGGCGGCGACGCGACGGTCGTCGATTCCGTGG
>OCZV010000030.1_pt1 | contig 51496 bp, 47 predicted proteins | sample 1539051 | NCBI WGS metagenome assembly OCZV01 (sample SAMEA3113581, study PRJEB22503) | soil metagenome
ATGTGGTAGATACATATGCAGGCACATATCCATGTGGTAGGCTGATTTAAAATCGGGTACGACCTTTTGAAATCTCTCATTGGGCCAAGTTATTCGAAATTGATTAGGGCTATTGGAACAAGCTAAAGCCTCTTTACCTCTTAAAGAAAAAACGGAGTCCTTCTTCTAACTTGTTGCATCACTTTCATACACATACCCAAGTACTTCCGAAAGCTAGATGGAATCTGTCTTTATGGGATCGCAGGTAATACAGAATTCACATGATATTTAACTTTCAATTATAATAGGTATATGGTAATGCAAAAATGTAGAATTTAAATAGATTAATCTAGGCCTGTCCGATGGAATTTTTTCTATCTTGCTAATTATGATGCCATTGAAGGCGAGCTATTTACTCTTGACAAAACTAATATCAATGCTATTCGTGTTGTGAACTCCTAACCGCGCCAGCCAAGTCGTTTTTACGACATTTTTGTCTCAAAAAGAATACATGTGCAATGAATCTTGTCGTCCAATCTAAGTTTGGAAATAGTATTATATTCGCGTAATGATCTTTGTAATGATGAATTGTCTCGGAGTAATACTCTGTCTGGTAAGTTCATGCTATCTCCGAATAGTTTTCCTCCTAGTGGGGATCAGCCGATTGCGATATCTAAACTCACTAATGGAGCCCTAGAGAAGAGTGGTTGCCAAACGCTACTAGGAGTTACTGGTAGTGGGAAAACATTTACAATCGCTAATGTGATAGCGGCCATTAACAAGAACACTCTCATAATATCCCACAATAAGACGTTAGCTGCTCAGCTTTATACCGAACTAAAGGAATTTTTTCCGAAGAACAATGTAGGCTATTTTGTGAGCTTTTATGATTACTATCAGCCGGAAAGTTACCTCCCTCAGACGGACACTTATATTGAAAAGGACACGGAGATCAACGAAAAAATAGAGAAGATGAGGTTGGAGGCAACAGCAATGTTGATGTCTGGGGAGCCCACGATCATAGTTGCCACCGTTTCTTGCATATACTCTTTGGGCTCTCCTGTTGAATGGGACCAGAATTCAATTCTGCTTGACATAAATTCTAAGGTCGACCGAAAGTGGATTATTAATAGACTCATAGATGCTCGTTACGAAAGGAACGATCTTTCGCTAAAGGCTGGAGGATTTAGAGTTCGCGGTGATACTATCGACATCATCCCCGCCTACTCGGAGGACCTTTTGAGAATAGGGCTTTTTGGGCAAGATATCGAAATGATATCTCTGCACGATCCCATTACGATGGATAAGAAGAGGGAGATCCAGAGAGTTAAGATATTTCCAGCAAAGCACTACGTTGTTGGTGACGAAAGAAGGCAATCAGCGATCACAGCTATACGTCAGGAGCTTGACGAATGGCTCCCCAATCTCCCTTCCGAACTTGAAAGGCAGAGACTCACCTCCAGGACTAATTATGATACAGAAATGATACAAGAGTTAGGCTATTGTCAAGGAATAGAAAATTACTCAAGACACTTCGATGGAAGAAACCCTGGTGATCCCCCATATTGCCTATTGGATTTCTTTGGTGAAGACTTTATTCTGGTAATAGATGAATCTCATGTTACCATACCTCAGTTACATGCTATGTTTAATGGTGACTATGGGAGAAAGAAAACACTTATAGATTACGGATTTCGACTCCCAAGTGCAGCAGATAATCGGCCTTTAAAATTCAAAGAATTTGAAGAATACATGAAAAACGTAATTTTCATTTCAGCTACCCCAGCTGATTACGAATTGAAACGCAGCTGGCAGGTTGTCGAGCAATTAGTAAGACCAACCGGTCTGGTGGATCCCGTTGTCGAGGTGAGAGAGGCCCAAAGTCAGATGCAAGACCTAATCCAAGAAATTCGAAGGCAAATAAAACGAAAACAAAGAACTCTTGTTACAACTTTGACAAAAAGGATGTCCGAAGATCTTGCCGATTTCTTAACTAAAAAGAACATCCGGGTAAGGTATTTACATTCGGAAATAAAGGGCTTAGACAGGACCGAGCTTCTGCGTCAATTGAGAATTGGAGAATTCGACGTATTGGTGGGCGTAAATTTACTTAGAGAAGGTCTAGATCTTCCTGAAGTATCGCTAGTCGCAATTTTGGACGCTGATAAGGAAGGCTTTCTAAGAAATTCAACTAGTCTAGTACAGACTTTTGGAAGAGCTGCCAGAAATGTTGATGGAAGAGTAATCCTTTACGCTGAGAAGGTCACCGACTCAATGAAACGAGCAATTGCTGAAAGCGATCGGCGTCGTGAAAAGCAAGTTGAATACAACACAAACAATAACATTAGACCAAAATCCATTGTGAAACCCATAGCAAGCACTGAGAAAGGTTCTGTAGACGTAAATATTAAATCAATGAGCAGATCAGACCTTGCTAAGCTTGCTCGCAATACAGAAGCTCAAATGATAAAGAGCGCAGACGACCTCAATTTTGAACGCGCAATTGAATTGAGAAGCAAATTATACAAAATTAAAAAGGCATTAGGAGAACCTATTATCTAAGTGAATTAGGGACTATCCATGGTAGACAACATAATCGTAAAGGGAGCGCGCGAACATAACTTGAAGAACATAAGCGTTACCATCCCAAGGGATAAATTAGTCGTTTTTACAGGCCTCTCAGGTTCAGGTAAATCTACTCTTGCATTTGATACGATCTATGCCGAAGGGCAACGCAGATACGTAGAATCGTTATCAGCTTATGCCAGACAGTTCTTAGAACTGATGGACAAGCCTGATATCGACTCTATTGATGGACTTTCTCCGGCTATCTCTATTCAGCAGAAAACGACAAATAAGAACCCTCGTTCTACCGTCGGCACAGTTACAGAGATTTACGACTATCTACGTCTTCTGTATGCTCGAATAGGAATTCCGTTCTGCCCCAATTGTGAACGACGAATTAGTCGACAATCCACAGAGGCCATTAGTGATTCGATCCTTACATCGTTTGATGCAAGAACTGGGATTCTGCTCTCTCCCTTAGTGCGAGAGAAAAAGGGCACATTCAGGAAGCTATTAGAAGGCCTAAAAAAAGATGGATTTCCAAGGGTGAGAATTGATGGTGTACTTGTGAATTTAGACAGTTACAGCAGGAGTAATCATGCAGATGGCTATGTGGACGGTAAGTCAAATTTGCCTGCTCTGGATAAACAAAAGAAACATTCTATCGAGGTTGTAATAGACAGACTCGAAATTTCAAAGGAGGAGCGAACGCGATTGATTGAATCAGTCCAGCTGGCATTACGATTGAGTGACGGATTGGCTGCTATGCTGGTAGATAATAAATTATACATCTATTCTCAGCAAAATGCATGCCCTAAATGCGGACTAAGCATGGGGGAGTTGGAGCCTCGTTCCTTTTCATTTAATTCGCCATTTGGGGCTTGCAAGGAGTGCAACGGATTAGGTTTTAAGCTAAAATTCGACCCCGATTTAATAATTCCTGACAAGTCGAAAAGCATACTGGCAGGTGCCATTAAGCCTTGGCTAGGGCGATTCGCTTCTTTTAGATCATCGAAACTAAGAGATGTTGGTAAACACTTTGGTTTTAATTTGAATGTCCCTATCTCCAAATTTACAGAAGAGCAGCTTAGAGTAATCCTTTACGGGACCGACAGACGTATTCGTTATAGTTACAAATCGAGAAATTCGGAGAGTAAGTGGGAATATGTTGGAAATTTCGAAGGTGTTATCCCTAATCTGGAAAGGCTCTTTAGTCAAACTGAATCCGAGTCGAAGCGAGAAGAGATAGCCGAGTATATGCGTGAACATCCATGTGAGTTTTGTTTGGGGAAAAGGCTTAGAAAAGAAGCTCTCTCAGTAAAGATTGACGGAAGATCCATTATAGATGTATGCAATCTCTCAATAGGGGATTGTCTGAAATTCTTTAATCAGGTCGCACTTTCACCGAATGATCTGATCATTTCAAGAACCATATTAAGAGAGGTAAAAGCTCGCCTACAATTCCTAATGGACGTAGGTTTAGACTATCTACAGCTGAATCGTACTGTTTCTACGTTATCAGGAGGCGAATCACAGCGAATTAGGTTGGCTACTCAAATTGGATCGAATCTTACTGGTGTACTGTATGTCCTAGATGAGCCAACCATTGGGTTACATCAAAGGGATAACGCAAAGCTCATTGCAACTTTGAAAAAACTTAGCGGGCTAGGAAATTCGCTTATCATCGTCGAACACGATGAGGAAGTAATAAGAAGTTCAGACTGGATACTAGATCTGGGACCAGGAGCTGGCAACCATGGAGGCAAGGTAGTAGCTTACGGGACCGCAGAAGACGTATCTAGGTCGGTCGAATCAATTACTGGTCAATACCTAAGTGGCGCTTTGCATGTCACAAGCCCAAAGGATAAGAGAAGGAGCGTAACGAAATTCCTCACAGTGCATAGAGCAGAAGAGAATAATTTGAAGAGCATTGATGTCTCCTTTCCGTTGGGTTGTTTGACTCTAGTTACTGGCGTCTCTGGTTCGGGGAAGTCTACTCTAATCAATGATATACTCTTCAAAGGATTATCTGCTCATTTCTATCATTCTCGCGAACGGATTGGAAAACATGAGGGCATTACAGGGCTGGAATTGGTAGACAAGGTTATAGGAATCGATCAATCCCCAATCGGTCGTACTCCCAGATCCAATGCTGCGACATACGTAAATGCATTCACACCGATTAGAGAACTTTTTTCAAAGACTCCTTTGGCAAAGGAAAAAGGATTCAAGGCTGGAAGATTTTCTTTTAATGTTCGCGATGGCCGGTGCGAAGAGTGCGAAGGTGTTGGAGTAAAGCGAATTGAGATGCAGTTCCTAGCTGACGTATATGTAACCTGTGATACCTGTAAGGGTAAGAGATACAATTCAGAGACTCTAAGCATTACGTTCAAGAAAAAGACAATTGCAGATATTTTGGCTATGACCGTCGATGAAGCGCTCGAGTTCTTTTCGAATATTCCGAGCATATATAGAAAATTGATCTTCCTTAGTAACGTTGGTCTTGGTTACATACATCTGGGACAACCGGCGACAACGCTTTCAGGTGGTGAATCTCAAAGGATCAAACTTGCGGCAGAACTATCCAAAAAGGACACAGGAAATACTGTTTATATTCTTGACGAGCCTACAACTGGACTTCATTTCGCGGACGTTAGTAAGCTGCTACATGTCTTGCAGCAATTAGTTGACCTTGGCAACTCTGTGATCGTTATAGAACATAATTTAGACGTAATCGCCTCTGCCGACTGGATAATAGATCTTGGACCTGAAGGTGGAGAGTTGGGAGGGAGGATAGTCGCTTGCGGCACTCCAGAAGAGATATCACGAAATGATTGCAGTCAAACAGGCAAGTACCTTAAATCAAAATTGTTTCCGAAACAGATACTTAACACTATGATAAGGGAGCAGGATTCAAAGAAATGAGCTTAGAACAAAAAATTACTCACGTTCCAAACAGTCCAGGTGTATATTTTATGAAGGACCATAGTGGCCAGGTGATATATATAGGGAAAGCGAAAAATCTAAAAAAAAGGTTAAAAAGCTATGTTGTGAGCAAAGTTGATGACGGTTATCATGCTATCAAGACTGCGCGATTACTTTCACGAATTGCAGATATTGATTTCATTGTCACACTCAATGAAACAGAAGCATTTCTTCTCGAATCAAGTTTGATAAAACAGTATAGGCCAATGTTTAATATCGAGCTGAAGTATCAGCAAAAATATACATATTTGAAAATAACACAAGAGGAATTCCCTCGCCTTCTTGTTGCGAGAAGGAACAGAAATGGAGAATTTTTTGGTCCCAAGGGGAAGGTCTACGGTCCATTCGTTTATGGCAGTTCCAAGATATTGTCCACAGGATCGTTGAGAAGGTTGTTTAAGGTAAGAATTTGTAAAAAATTGCCCAAGAAACCTTGCTTAGAATTTTTTCTTAAGAATTGTGAAGCCCCCTGCATTGGAAATGTAACAAGGGAACACTATATGGGCAAGGTGACAATGTTACACGAGGTGCTTACAAAAAAGAGTAATATGGAACAATTAAAAGGCAAATTGAAAGAGGAAATGACTAAAGCATCAAGGAATCAAAAATATGAGCTTGCAATGGACCTTCGCGATACGATTCAAAGACTTGAAAATACAACAATAATGCAAAAAATAGAAACGAATTCAAACCGAGGTGCGGATGAAGAATTCTTTGGTATTATGGCGAACGAAAACACTGGAGTTGCTCACGTACTTACGTTGAAGCGCCGAAAAGGAGTAATAATGGATAAAAATCATGTTAAATTTGATCTCGTAGGGGATAACTCCTTAAGTACATTCATTGCACAGTACTATGACTCTAATAGTATGGTTCCGCGGTATATCTATACAAGTGAAAAAATTCAAGATGCTGATGCACTTCAAAGATATCTAGAATCCATCTCCGGACACAGTGTAGCGATACTACCGGTTCAAAAGGGTTTTCGTGCTGACGATAGCAGTAAAATTATGGATTTGATTATGACAAACCTTTTACTATATGTCGAGCAGGGATATCACTCGTCTCTTCTCAATCTAAGGGACAAGCTACAATTAAGATCTATACCATACATCATCGACGGTTTCGATGTATCAAATTTAGGAACAAGTATCGCAGTTGGTGCGTGTGTACGATTCGTAAATGGCGAATGTTCTAAATCTGGGTATCGGCGATTTAGAATTCACAATAATGGGATACAGGACGATTTTGCTATGATAGAAGAAATAGTTAGAAGGAGGTATCGCTCAGCTTACAATGAGAATGTGAGTAAAAGTTTGCCACTGCCTAATATGATACTAATAGATGGAGGTAGGGGACAGCTGAACAGTGCAGTCAAGACTTTGAATTCTCTTGGTTTGGATATTCCTTGTTTTTCTCTTGCCAAAGGTAATGAGGAAATTTATTTAGTTGGTAGGAAGGATCCACTCATTCTGCCTTCCAACGATGAAGGGCTAAAGTTACTCCGGTATATAAGGGATGAATCTCACAGGTTTGGTCTTAAATACAACATCAATATTCGTAGAAGCGCGGTTGGGGGACTTTGACTATTAAAAATATGTCATTCAACAATTTTTTGGGTGCAACTTAGGTCGGAATACTACGAAAGGTTATTCATGAGGTGAAATGGTACCTATTGCAAAAGCCGGTTGTTGTAATCGCTGGAACAACTAGTGGAGTAGGAAAAACGACTGTATCAATGGGGATTATGTATAAGCTTGTTAAATGTGGGTTCACGGTTCAACCCTTCAAGATTGGTCCAGATTTTATCGATCCTTTTTATCACACATACGTTACTGGTCGTCAGTCAAGAAACCTTGATCTCTGGCTAATGGGAAAAAAGGGAGTTCTAGAATGCTTAGAGAGAAGTTCTTCGGACGCAGATCTCTCAGTAATCGAGGGGGTAATGGGCCTGTTTGACGGAATCTCTGGGAAGAGGAATTTCGGAAGTACTGCACATATCTCTAAGATACTCAAAGCATCAGTTATATTGGTGGTGGATGCGGCCAGAACATCGCAATCGGTAGCAGCCATGATTCTTGGGTATACCAAGCTCGATCCTTGCCTGAAAGTAGGAGGGATTATTATAAACAATGTTGGGAGCCAAAAACATTCAAACATGATACTAGAATCATTGGATAATCATGTAAAGAAAAAAATCATAGGGATTATTTACCGAAATGAGGAGATCCGTTCTGCCGAAAGGTACTTGGGGCTTATACCTCCTATTGAAATCAAAGGAAATGCCAAAAATGTTATTTTGAATTGTGCTAAATGCGTTGCTGACCAGATCAGCCTTGATAGCTTACTACCGCATAGGAGCAACAAAAGAGATCAAAAGAGATCCTACTCATTAATTAAGAATGAAAGGGAGCCCTTGTATAGAATTGCAGTGGCATTTGATGAATCATTTAATTTTTATTATTATGATAATCTTGTGTCACTTAGGAAAAATGGTGTCGCTCTTGTTTTTTTTAGTCCTATCAAAGATAGGTCAGTACCGAAGGATGTTGACGGACTCTTGATAGGAGGAGGTTTTCCCGAAATATTGGCGAAACGATTAGAAAAGAACAATTCAATGAAAAGATCAATACGCAAGTCGATTGTTGATGGAATGCCCACACTTGCCGAATGTGGTGGTCTAATGTATCTAACAAGAGTAATAAATGACAATCGAAGAAAGAAACATGGAAGATACTCGATGGTCGGTATTTTTGATACTGAAACTGCTATGACCGACCGAGTTACGGTTGGGTATACGGAGGCTGAAAGTAATGGTGAGCTGATGGGTCGAATTTCTCGCATTCATGGCCACGAGTTTCACTATTCTAAGCTAGTAAATATACCCTCAGATTCTCAATTTTCATTTGGCATGCTAAGAGGTCTAGGGATTGATGGGAGCTACGACGGTTTAACCTATAATTCGTGTGTTGCATCATACATGCACTTGCATTTTGCAGATGATAGGATACTTAAGAGAATTTTAGACAGGTGTAAAGACTATAGGAGGCGTTAACCGCGTTCAATGTAACAATATACTGAGATTGTGAGTTTCCTCAGGACTGATGATCCTTTTTTTTGGGCTAAATCAACAACGTGTTATTATCTCGATTGCACAGAGGAGATAACATGGAGTGCGTATAAGCCTAAGGATAAAAGCTAATTTGCAGCAAATAAATACTGATTATGCGATAAATCTGTGCTATGGAATGGAGTTAACGCTTCGTCATATCAATAGATGCATGATCTGATCTTCTAAAATCAACAATCGCAGCTTATAGTATTACCGGTTAGTCTTACCTCAAAAAGTAGTCAACAGGACGAATCATTACGATTTTAGCTCTGTAATAAACTGAGCGCGAAATATTCTCGGGATGTATCAGCTCAATAACTTGTATTGCCAGATATAGCTACCTCACACCTTCGGAAAATGCAGCTCCTGTACTACGGGCTCAATACGATAAATAAAAAGAATTGATTAGTAAGAGGTTAAGAGGTTAAACAAGAAGCGCTAACCATAATCCATTAATAAACAGCCGAAATTACGTTTCATCATTCTCTGCTCTTGTTTTTAAGCTCGAATTCATTATTTGGAAGCTTTTCCGTATGTCGTCAAACATTCTGGCATTTCCGAAATAGGCACCTAATCCCTTGAATATCTCTTTTTGAGTAAAGAGTGTATCATGGACTTCGTTCTCTTGGATCATAAAGATATGCTCACCATCCAATATTAGTGGGAGAAGCGCCTTTCCGTACCACCTCAATTCATTAGGTGGATCCACCTTAGTTATTACTGGATGATACATGCGTGTTTTTTGAGCTGCTGTCCTTAATTCTATTTCAATCTTTTCCCCCCTAATAGGAAAGCCAGTAATGCCAATAATGAATGGGTTCCAAAATTTGTACAGTCGAAAGTCTGTTAATACTTTCCAAACTTTCTCTGGGTTTGATCTAATTTCTATTTTTGTGGTTATCTCTTTCAAGAGCCAGATGTCTCCCTTTCGACTGCGATTCTGCTCCTAATAGTCCCAAGTGGACGTACTGATTGTGTTGCTTAAGCTTCAATACACAAGATTTTCGACCAATACTTAGACTCATTTTGCAATTTCTTGTTCCATCAATGATTCCAAAATACTAGCATTAACTTCGTCCAAATCAATATTTTGTCGTAGATAGGTGCTGAGATCACTTGTGGTGAGAATTCCAACCAACTTATCTGCATTTTTTACCAACAAATGCTGTATCTTGTTGTCAACCATCTTTTTAGCCGCTTCTTCGAGGGTTGCATCATAATTGATATGTACCAGGGGGGAAGACATTATGTCGTTTACAGATATCTCTGTACTCTTTTTGTTCGGAATGCAAACTTTCGATACTAGGTCTTTCTCGGTTACTATGCCAATATGAACACCAGATTCGTCGACGACTAGCAATGAGCCTATATCCTTATGCTTCATCTTCTTCGCAGCTTCTTGTGCCGTTTCATGTGGATGAATTGATTCTAACTTATGGGTCATTATCTTCTTGATTGATTCAAGGGTTAGCATAGATCTAGGGAAGTCGCATCAAGTATATTATGGATACGATTTACTCGCTAACAATATAATTGGGAACTCGGTAGGTAGACGTAGTACCACGTGATCGTCACCTTCAATCCCACCTAGGGATAACACATTTTGGCCGTCAAAAAATCCCAAGTTTGTCAGATTATATCTATTCCTGAATGAGTCTGGTCTTATAAATTAACATTAGAGCATTTATTATTGAACAGGCAGCCGCGCTACCTCCCTTTCGGCCGATATTAGTAATGGACGGAACTGGAGTGCGCGATAATTCCTTTTTTGATTCAAGAGCGGAGACAAATCCTACTGGAATTCCAATTACTAGAGCGGGCTTTGCCTTGTTCTCTCTGACCATGGATATTACTTGAAAAAGGGCCGTCGGGGCATTACCTATAACCACTATGCCGTTCTGAATCTGAGCGGCTGAAAAATCCATAGCAACCTGCGACCGGGTCAAATTATTAGCACGGGAGTACTTGATGACGGAATCATCGGAAATCCTACACAAAGGCTTCAGATGCAGTTCCTTTGCCAAACGCTTGTTTATGCCTGATAATACCATTTCGACATCAGATACAACATAGCATCCGTTCTCAATCGCTTCGAAAGCCGACGCGAAAACGTCTCCATAGAAGGTTATTTTTTCTTTCCCTGCAAAATCAAAGTCAGCCGTAGCATGAATTACTCTTCTCACAATTGCCCATTCAAGTTCGTGGTAGTTATGTAATCCTACTTCACTATCTATTATTGCGAAACTCTCATTTTCTATCCCAAATGCTTTTCTTGACATATTGCGCAGATTATGATCTGCGTTATAGTAATTAGATTCTGGGGAAGATTCCTCGCTCAACTTCCATTGCCCTTTCCCACACGATGTATGCTAACTGGCAATCCGCTCCCAAATGCTTTGTGATGTACATATTAGTCGGATTTTGTTCCCTGATAGACGTACTGATTTCTTGCATTATGTCGTATTTAATATGAGCACCTTTGTGTAAAAAATATGGAACGACCAGAAGACATTTTGGTGACAAGGCCAATGAATTCCTGATGCCCTCCGTAATATTTGGCAAGTCGAGCTCTAGGAAACAGAAACAGACACGTCTAAAATGAGGTTTAAGCAAATCTATCATATACTCAAATGCTTTTCTAGCACTTCTATCGCTGCTACCATGACCAATTAGCAATAAGTCGCACTCCAAGTCGGACAGATTTAGGGAGTGATCTCGCTTAGCTTCGTGGACTCTATTAACTATGACTCTGAGCATTCGCTCGTTCTTACTCAGTGGCTTAGCAATTGCCACTCGAACATCTTTCTTTTTAGATATCGATGCGGCTTTCTTCACAGAGTCCTTCAACTTCATACCTGGATATAGAAAATATGGAATGATTGTGATAAAGTCAGCTCCGTTGGCAATACATTTTGAAATTCCGTCCTCTATATAGGGGGGAACCACCTCCAAAAAGCAGTAAGTTATGCAGTCGTACAAGCCAGGATGAGTATTGCTAATAGTTGAACAAATAACCTCCAGCTCTTCTTTGACTTCGGGCTCTCTGCTGCCTCTATCCACAATCAGCATCGCTTTAATCAATTATTTGTATTCCACCCTAGCAACGGAAAGAGTAAGGTCAGGAGGAAATTTAAGTTTGGGGACCACAAGAACCCCTTTGGAGCTCAATAGCGCAGCTGCTTCAGATACACTCTTCGTGCTCTGAAACTGTCCCACTAATTCCGACGGATTAGGAACGTCCATTCGGGAAAGCTGATCATCACCGAAAGCTTCTATTGGAAACTGGTATGACCTTGAAAATTCAATCAATCCGGTAGCCTCCGATTTATTCTTAATTGTAGCTAAATTTCTTATACTCTTAATACTTAAATAATTCTCCCGGAATACCTCGAATACTGCCGATTCTATCCTTTCCTTGGTCGTATTCCAATGCATCCCGATCCCTACGACTAGACTCTTGGGCCTGTAGATTACCGATTTAGAGGAAATTTCCTTATCCTTTAGAATCCTATCTGTAATTATTAGACCCGCGCGGAACTCTTTAGATTTCAAATGATCAATGTCTGACAATAGTCTGATGTTCCGTGGAAGGCCCTTACTTGGCCACCAATCGCGCTCTCCAGAGTCCTGGAAAACCCCTATAGGCATTTCATTGACCATGCAAGCGCTTACTTGAGTAACAGTATCTAGGCGATCTAATGTCCATCCTAGATTCCTCCCTAAGATGTCCACTGCGATAGTTTGATTAACGTCGGCAGCCGTCGTTATAACCGGCATACTTCCTTGGAAAAAAGTTGATAGATCTGTTGCTAAAGAATTTGCTCCTCCAAGATGACCGGATAATGCGCTGATGACAAAGTTTGCCTTATCGTCTATAACTACAACCGCGGGATCATATTTTTTGTTACCTATAAAGGGAGCAATGAGTCGGATCACTGCTCCAAGAGAGAAAATGCAGATTAAACCACTATTAGTCTTGAACAGATTCTCCATAATTTGTGATGTCGGCTCATTGAACCACAGAATATCATTTGAGGAGTCATAGTACTTTTGTGGAACATAAATCTTAACATCTGGCCAATTCTTCCTTATAGTCTTGGCTATTTTAATTCCATTCTTGGTTATTGCTACTACACTAATGGTGGGCGGTCTTGGTTGGTGCAGGTTAGATCCTACTGGGTTGGGTTCGTAAACCCTCTTTTATTCTTATTCATAGAAATCAAACAGTTGAAATCCACTCGGATAAGATGCAGGAGCGATCTGCGTCTTTGAATCTTTTTGTTATAACTGGCTATACTTTTCTTTCGGGTAAAGGCCACACACCTTTCCGTCGAAATCAAACATTACAATCTGGAGATTCAATTGACTTTGGTCATCCTTGATTAATGATGAATGAGCTCGCCTACAGAGCTCGTCAAAGTATCCTGTTATTCTATGCCCCGTTATTATTTCTTGTACGTGGCGCGCTGTATTAGCGTTCAATATTTTGGCAACTACCTCTGTGGAGCATGTGCAATCTCTTGCAATCTCCGCCATGAACTCCATGTCGACATGAGAGCCCTTGACGTGAGTCTGTTTTACTCCCATTGCTATCTTCGTTAGTTTTCCAATAAACCCAGCGATGACAACATTCTTTATCTTCTTGACTTGACATTGCTTTATTGCGTAGCCCACAAAGTCCCCCATCTGTATAAGAGAATGTTCTGGGAGAGTATTATTAAAAAATTTTTTAACAAACTCCTCGCTCCTACCGCCTGTTGTCAACGCAACGGTGTCAACACCCATAGCTAACGCTACATCGAGACTTTGTCGAATAGACGCAGCAAATGATGCTGTAGAGTAAGGTATTACTATTCCTGTTGTTCCCAGTATCGATATTCCACCTAGAATACCTAACCGTGGATTGTCTGTCTTTTGCGCAATGGTCTCCCCCATTGGTACCGATATTACTACTGTAATCCCTTTAGTTTCAATCAGTCCCCCTACTATCTCCAACGCCGCTGCCTTGATCATCATCGATGGCACTGGATTTATAGCAGCTGCACCTATTGGAAGGCCTATCCCAGGCTTTGTTACGCGTCCTACACCTTGCCCTCCTTCTATTTTGATGGTACCAACCTCGTCGTTTAATGAAACAGTAGATAGGATCTGCGCCCCGTGAGTGGCATCAGGGTCGTCTCCGCCATCCTTTGTGACAGCACAGGTCACGCATCCGTTACCTACCCGAGTCCAGTCGATTCCTATGACAAGCTTTCCTCCTCTTGGTAACGCAACTTCTACACAATCGACTTTCTTCTCCAATAAGAGTTGAATCAGTGCTGCTTTAGTTGCGGCCGCCGCTGAGGTGCCAGTAGTATATCCTTTTCTAAGTGTAGGGCTATTGGTCTTCAATTTACCCCGAATCGGAAATTGTTTGTATCATCATCAAAATGCACGTAATTATTTCCTGTCTAAGACCATTGCTATCAATATCTCTATTTCACTGCTCAAAATGAAGTCATGATTTCTAGACAATTACTTTACCTCCGTCCACTATTATGGTATTACCTGTAGCATATGAAAAGCTTTCACTCCCTAGACATGCGGCCACTTTGGCGACCTCTTCTGGGGAACCCCATCTCTTCATCGCCGGCTCACTAACGGCTTTCTTCCTTCCTCGCTTAGTCATAGAATTATAAGTGGCATCTGTTGCGATATTTCCTAACGCAAGAGTATACGCTCTAATTTTCTTATTCCCATATTCTAGAGCAATGTGCTTGGTTACAGCAATTACCGCAGCCTTGGCAATAGTATAGGGGGAACCTTCGTCATGACCTGACAGCGCGGGCGTCGAGGCAATATTAATAATTACGCATGAATTGCCACGAGAGCGATTAGTCTTTCTTAACATGCTTGGAAGGAATGCCTTTGTCATATGTACTGTACCCTTAAGATCGACTTCCAAAATAGCATCCAAAGCACTATCGGTCATCTGATGAAATTTCCTGTACCAGATTCCATTATCAAAGCGATGCCCAGCACTATTCACTAGGATATCAATACCTCCATAATCTGATACTGCTCCTTTTACAACTGAATTTACGTTTCTCACATTAGTAACGTCCAATTCGATAGCTTGGGTATTTCCTTTTATCTTTTGCGAGGCTCTGATAGCATCATGGATATTTCTGGAACATACTAAGACCGTTGCCCCCTGATTTTCGGCAAATTCTTTAGAGATTGCGAACCCAATTCCACCAGATGAACCCGTGACTAGTGCGACCTTGTTAGCTAGGGCCAATTATGCTTCACAATAACCGAGCTTATCCAAGGTGAATGTGATATTTTGGACGAGTTAGCATCTACCATTCTGACTTGCAAATTGAGTAAAGCTTTCTCTCTAACGTAGCGATGCTATTCAAGTCAGCTATCTATAGCTCCGCCAGCCAGATCTGACATCTTATCAGTCCTCTCCCACGTAAATTCAGGTTCGTTTCGCCCAAAATGTCCATACGCTGCCGTCTTTTTATAAATTGGCCTTTTCAAATCTAGAATCCTTATAATATCGGCGGGCTTCATTTCGAACGAATTTTTGACTCGTGTCTCGATTAATTCGTCGTCAATTGTAGACGTTCCAAACGTATTCACCATCACGGAGACTGGATCAGGCAAGCCTATCGCATATGCCAATTGCACTTCACATTTGTCTGCAAGCCCAGCAGCTACTATATTTTTAGCGATATATCTCGCCATATAACATGCCGATCTATCAACTTTAGATGGGTCTTTACCTGAAAATGCTCCTCCTCCATGTCTTCCTGCTCCACCATAAGTGTCTGCAATTACCTTCCTTCCAGTTAAACCGGTATCGGCTCGAGGACCGCCAATAACAAATCTTCCAGTAGGGTTGACCAAGAATTTTGAATTTGGGGTTATCCAATCCGAACAGATTTCCTTTATTACCTTACCAACAATTTCCTCCCTCAATTGGCTCAAGCTTATGTCTGGAGAATGTTGCGTTGAAATTACGACAGTATCGATCCTTACCGGCTTTGTACCCTCATAAACGACCGAAACCTGGGATTTACCGTCAGGTCTTATCCAACCTAGTTTTTTTTGCTTTCTGAGAGTAGACAGCCTCATTGAAAGTTTGTGAGCCAATATGATAGGTAGCGGCATGAGTTCCGCGGTTTCATTCGTTGCATATCCAAACATTAAGCCCTGATCACCCGCCCCTTGCTCTCTATGCGTACTAGGAGTGACCCCCAAAGAAATATCTGGACTTTGTTCGTGTATAGATTCTAACACAGAACAGGATTCGCAATCAAACCCGTATTCAGGTCGATCGTATCCAATCTCACGTATCACGGATCTTACTACCTTTTGTATATCGACCCTGCGTCTTGATGTAACCTCTCCAGCTACAAAAACTATTCCTGTGGAAGTTAAAGACTCCACTGCCACTCTAGACTCTGAGTCGCTTGCAAGAAACTCATCTAAGATAGAATCAGAAACCTGATCGCATATTTTATCAGGGTGGCCCTCTGTTACGCTTTCTGAGGTGAATATATACCTTTTTACCATTAGTCCGGGTTTACCTTAATTCTCACAACAATACGATCAAAGATCTTTTTCAAGTCTTATAAATAGAACATTATTCCCTCGAATTACAACCTTACCGTAATTTGCCATCAAATCCTGCCGATTGAATTCCTCAGCATCAACTAATATCAAATTCATATATGTATCCACGTTATTCATTCTCCCTCGATATTCTATTTCACTTTTCAACCGTACTGCCACTCGTCTGTTCACTGAACGCTGTAATATTGTTAATGGTCTTTTGGATTGCTGTGATGAAGCGGGGGACGACAAATTCAACTAATCACTTTGGAAGTGAAAGCATACAGGCTACAATAAAAAGGTTCCCTTGTAGACCATTCGTAGAAGAGTATGCTAAACTCCACTGTTACTGTGAAGAGAAGTTCTCATATAGGTCAAGCACAGACTCAAATTGAATGAATCATTGTCAGGACAGGTTAGAGAAAATCTTTGATGAACAAAAGAAGTTAGTGGAATATTTGGGAGTAGCTAGGTATCCAAAAAAGACTCAAGAAAGGGTTTCTGCTCTAATGACAGCGATCGTACACGAAGCCATTGAACTACAGGATCTCACGAGTTGGAAGTGGTGGAAAAGACCCTCTCATTTTGAATGCGAAAAGGCTCAAATCGAATTGATTGATATACTACACTTCGTAATTCAGGCCGCTCTGGAGTTGGAAATGACTCCTCAAAAAATGCTAGATGTATATATGAATAAGAACTACATAAATCGAGAACGAAAGGATACAGGGTATTGACCAACTGCAACTATTTTCTGCTTTTATATGCAGAACTATTCAACTTACGTATCGCATTATTCCGAGTAAAATTGTATTCTTCCTTTATCGTATGACTGATTGATGTAACAGAAAAGGCTGGTTAGGAAAATGTGAGTCACATTTTTCTCATATTAGTCTGGGTGTCCCTTTTATTTCCGGTGTGATTTGAGTATTGTAATCGATGTACACTGGTCTAGATTTGGTCGCGGAGATACTTTCGTATTCGGACAGAACCGGAAGATTAGAGATACAGAAATTAGAAAAAATGCTCGATAATTACAGTTCAGAAATCTCTAAGTGTTTACTTGAATTAGAGCATTACGACCTTGTCTCCTTCGATCCATATTATCTGGAAATTACAGTAACCATCAAAGGTACAGAATTTCTAAATCTTTACAACGATCTTACAGAGCTGGTATGCCTAGATAACAACCTTGATCTATAAAGATGGCACGTTTATGCTAGCATTCATATCATAGGAATTCAGTATTTGCGAGCAAAAATGTATCTGTCAACACGCTGATGAAGGGCTACAAATCCCTCCAAACAGCACGTGCCTTGGCCAAAAATAAAAAGAATAGCAAATACGCAGATTGAACTGCGAGTCCCAAAAATAATGACCAACTTTCCGGTGTAGCCAGTCCCATACTATCCTGTATCATCAAAGATGCATGAGTTGTAGGAACTGAATAGGCTAGATACTGGAGGTACGAAGGAAGCCGTTCGATGGAATAGTAGACTGGAGGAATTACGGCAAGTATAACGTTTACAAATGAAATAATCTGAGTTGCATTTCGCATATGAAGCATGTGAGAAGATAAGAAAAAGCCCATTGCAGACATTGCGCCCCAAGTCAAGAGTATGCTACAAATTAGCAGCGGTAATGTAGCTAGAGTATTTCCGTACAATGCAGCTAATACTGTAAGCGCAATGAGAGCGGGCAGACCAAATAATAGTTCTGACAATGCTAGTCCAGTCATATATGTGAGGGATGACACTGGTGCTGCGACGAAAACATCTTGAATCTTGTATTCAGTCTTGTAGAATGAAATGTCTTGCCCTAACGCCAAACCATAACCAACAGTTGCCATGACAAGACTTCCAGCGATTGCAAGATCTGTGTACTCGCCATTACTTACAACAAAAAGGACAAACAGAATAGAGAATGGACTTAAAGCAGAAAAAACCATCGAAAGGGGGTTTCTCCTTAGCCACAATATCCCAGTCATATAGGCTATGATGCCAATCTGTCTTAACGCTATGATCAATTACTCCCATCTCTGTAATGTGCTATTCTATTTATTTCGAACGCAAATCACAATATTGTTGCTTTGACCACAGAAATAGGAATGCTGAAATTGGATCCATTTTAATTGAAGGACACGAATTGAATTTAGCTATTAAATGTGTCTCTCTATTTTGCTGGTTATTGTATGTAGCATTTAAGACGTCGAACCCACGAGAACGATCTGTCGCCGTCGGACAAGTTTTCATTGACTTTGAAGAAAATTCAAGCAGCAGAAATTATTTAGTTTTTGATGATGCATATCTTTAGTTTTTGATGATGCGTATCTTCTCAGCATGGATCCTGAACCCTTTGACAAGTTCACCAAATCTACTATCCAAATTCTTGCAAATAATTTAAACAATTTCACCTTACAGGAATCCATTATGATAGTAGTTTCAGGTGTTCCAGCCCATAAAATAACGTACACTTTAGCTGGAAATCAATCAGAGATTAAACGATCTCAACCTTGGACGTAAAAAGATAGTAAATGGATTATAGTTTCGTATTCTGCTGAACCATCGGCCTATTACGGCCCTAGAACGGCCCAGAACATATTTGACTCTCGATAAAATAAGAATAACCTAACGGGCCAAAATTGTCTTGCTTTGATTGCCACTATTTTTATAATAGATACGAGTAGCCTATAGAATATTTGCATTGACGCCGAGTTTAATAACGCTACTCATATACCTTATCTGTGCTATAACACTATTTTATACAGATGTTTACACGCAGGAGCAAGTGCAGGCATCGATCCAAAATATTAGCCATGAAGATCTGACAGTTACTACTTTTGAAAACACAACCAAGACAGGGAATAATGAGACTGTACTCGGCACTGATCCCGTTACAATAAGTGCACTTACATCAATAGCAATGAACAGGGTCATACTCAATGTTACCCAAAATGTTCTGAATGAAACTGCACGATTATTAGAATTGAAAGAGTTTGTTCTTCGGGTTTCGGCTCAAGAATCTGACGACACAACCCTTACCCTTAATTTTTCTGCGTTAGACTCGGAGACTTCATCTGAACTCTCGGGAGTCAGCATCGATGGTTGGATAGCAAATGTGAGTGGTGTATCTACCTATTTCTTTAGTGGACTTACAGACAGAAATGGGAAATCTGCATTTACCCTACATACCCAAGCTGATGAGCTGGATAACACGACTCTTACGGTCGAAGGGTTTCTGAGGGGTTATTCTTCCCAGAAACAATCTGCAGCATTTACGCTGGGATAACAGTACTATGTTTTGACGAATGGATAGAAATTCTACAATCAAACCTTTCGTTGTTTTGGCTTTGAGGATTTTCCGACGCATTTATATTTATTGAGAAGTACGACAAAGTTTTCTTTAGGTTAAATGGTTTGTAGTGAATAAAGCTAGCTTGACGAATGACAATAAATAGGATTTCTCTATCCTTGTTATGGTTCCGTTTTAATGTCATTTTTTTAATAGAATGCTACCATGAGGGAGCACCGTATCAGCACCTTGCAAGCTATCATGTGAAGAATAATTTCCTTTTCTAAAGATATAAAAAAATGAACAATATATCTCGACATTAATTGATTTTGATACGCCCAACCCATGATCTCTTTTTGCCATATTCTCATACATCTTGCATGAAAGCATCAAATATAGTTCACGACCCCCATCACATTCTATTCAACGGATCGATACCAAGATATTTTAACGTAAGTCTCATTACAATATTGAAGGCCTTTACTAACACAAGTCTTGCAGACACTAGAGATTCATTAGCCTCTTTCAGAATAGGAACATGTTCGTAAAATAGATTAAACGCTACGGCGAGTCTATGCGCATGTCTCGCTATGAGCTTTGGGTTCATTTGTGATGAGCATTGCTCGATAATTAAGTCCGTTTTTGATAATTCTCGAATCAGATTTAGTTCCTTATCATGTAGAAGGTTAGCAGAGATGATACTTTGGTGAACTAGTTCTCCCTTTTCAAGCAGCCTTTGAGATCTCGCGAATGCATACTGTAAATATGGTCCACTGTCACCATCCAGGCTCAGTGATTCCTCTAGGTCGAATACTATTGGTCGTTCTAAATCCTGTTTAATTAAGTTATAACGTATTGCGGCCCTTCCTAGACTTTCAGAAATGTCTGATAGCTCTGATTCGGTCATATTCGGGTGCCTACCCTGGATTTCTTCCTTTGCCTTTTTATAGAGTATTTCCATAACCTGGTCGGCGCCAACGTAAATTCCTTTCCTTCCGGACATATGAGCCGACGCCCTCCCAATATCTATGCCTAGCGACCTCGCGGTCCTAGAACTTAGGGTAACCGGTTCGTAGCTTAGATGCATATACCGCCCTTCATATTTAGCAACAGCCGAAAGGGTACTAGAAATAATACTTTGCAACCTCGATTGTCTGGAGTCTATTATGTTAATTACGATGTCTCCGCTCCCAAACTCGCGTTTTGGTGGAGAACCGACCGACTTATCAAGGGTTTCTGCCCAGAGGATCGAAGCGTCCCACTGCTCTGAAAAGGGAGTATAAAGGAAAGGATCGGAAAAGAGGCCCAACTTCCATGCTGCGTATGGCATATCTTTAGCCACATATGTCAGGGTGCCATCGCTTCTAATCAAGATCTTGTCGTCGTCCCCATCTGAACCCCTGATCACCCAGCAACCTTTATTTTTCCCTTCAGTTTCGTAGAACACTTTACCTTTGTCTACCAAAATTTTAAACATCTCCTCCCACAGCTTGGAAGCCACAATATCTGATTCGAAATTTAATAGATCGTACCTTACTTTTAGGCTCCAGCATGTCTTCAGCTGATCTCTCAACACACGCAGACTAATATCCTTCGCGAACTTTGATACTTCAGAATTACCTTCCTCGATGCTTCTCAACACTGATTTCCGCTTATCTTGGAGATCGGGGTTCTTAAGGTACAAATCATTGATTTTCACATAAACCTCATTTCCACAATATTGGTCGAATTTTGTACTAGGATTGGGGGGGTTAATGGGAAAACCAGCATACATAAATCCAACAACTATGTCGGCCACCTGAAGACCTGAGTCGTCTACGTAATAAAAAACGCTTGTGTCATAATTAACAGCTGAAAGGATTCTGAATAGGACATCTCCAATAATCATATTTCTCAAATGTCCTACATGCAGCGCCTTGTTTGGGTTTACGCTCGTATGTTCAATGACGATCCTTTTGCCTCCACCAAAGTCGAATTTTTCGTAATTGTCATCCAAGATCTCGCTGATTATTGCTTTCGGGTACACCTCCCAATTAGCCCTAAAATTTATATGTCCAGAGGGATGGGCCTCAATTGTCCTGAGCAGTGACCTGTGTGATCTTTGCTTGGCTAGTTGTATAGAAAGAGATTCTACTAAATCCTTTGCTATGGTATATGGTTCACTATGAAATGTTTGAGCAAGGTGAAATGCGATATTGCTGGTAAGCTCTCCAAATTCAGTGTTCAGAGGCTCGGTAAGTGTATAATTTATGCCGTTAATTTTTCTGTCTCGTAATAATCTATCTACAAGTAACATTGCTTCTTTCCTGAGGCTCCTTAAGCTCATAGCTTTGGCTCAAAAAATTTTTGGGACAGAAACTGAATGGCTTCTGTAAGTCCTTCCCCATGCTCGGCTGAAGTAACGTAGGCTGCATTCCGTTTCACGTTCTCTTCAGCATGTCCTATGCTTATACTATAACCGCATGATCTAAAAATGGGGATATCAGTTTCACTGTCTCCAATTGCGACACTGTCACTCACTTCAAGCCCAAGAATTCTCAATGCTTGAGTCAGGCCTTTGGATTTGTCTACCCCGAGACTGTTAATATGGTATGCGTATTTACTGTCACTAAGATACAAGGGAAGCTTATGCTCATTAAATATCTCCCGAGCACGGTCAATGTCAAAATTTCTGCACAAGACGACTTCGGACATTCGCCCAAAGACTGGCTTATTCTTAACACCTTCAATATTATCCTTTAGTATTTTATACCCTTCCATGCAAATTTTTTTGTCTCCTAGGACCAAATGCTCCTGGGGACTCTTCGTGATCACTCCACCATTCTCGGAAACGGCAATCTTTGTTGTTCCAGCAAAGACTGCCAAAGCATAAGCTTCAAAGGCCGATCTCCCTGTAACAAAAATTACTCTAAAGCCCATCCTTTCTAATATCCGGAGCTCAAGGACAGCAGGCAGGTGAAGCATTCCTCCACCATTCTCTGTGATTGTCCCGTCAATGTCAACCGCAAATGAGGTAATCTGCCGCAAAATGATTTGACTATGAAACAGATTTGTTTATTTAAACATTCTCAAATTCAGGAAACTTATTAGTGCGTATATGCTTGGATCGATTCCTTTGTTCGAAATGGCTTGACGTCTGCGCGCCCAGGTCTAGATAGATACTAGAAAAACACCCTGAGTTTTGAAATTACATGTCCCTTAAGAACATCAGAAGGGGAGAGGACTTAGTTCAGCTATGACAGCCTGGTGATTGGCTGACCTTTCATGCATTCTCTTATCACTCAAAGACTTTTGCTTCTTAACCCTCACCTTGATTTTGAACCCGAAGTGTATCCCATTCCTCCATTTCTCCGCAGAAATGGTTTCTCCCAATCCTTGTATCCTATCGCCCTCCCGCGTGACTACCGTGAATGGTGTATTTCGATGGTACTTCAGCATTTCAATTCGCTCAAAAAAATGATCCCAATCGAGAGGATTCCTGACGAGGGCTTCGAAAGAAAGTATGTCACCTACCTTCACTTCTTCCAAATGAGTACCCATTATTTCTAGTTTATCTAATTTTACATACACGGTTTAAAATAACCACAATGATAATATAACAGTTTTGCAATCAAAAAATGTGATAATTTCTAAATATCGGAGACAATTTACAATCTAATGTCAACTCTTGATATGTTTTCTTAAAAGTATTACATAGTGTATTGCGTAAAGGCTTTAATACGAAATTTTGGGTAAATATAAAATGGGTCCGTCGCCTAGTCAGGAGAGGGTGCTGATACAGGAAGCACAAGCCTCCGAAGCCAGTTGATGTGGGATCGAAGCCCACCGGACCCGTAAACTCATTTTATGCTTAAAGCACTAACTAGATAAGGTGCTTTTATTATAAGAGAGTACGGCTCTTCCCATAGCTTTAGTATCCGAGAATGCTATGCTTTATGCCTTAGCAATTTAGACTAGACTAACGATAAGTTCTCCGATCCCATTGGCAAAAATATTTATAGATAATCATGAGGAGAGAAGGCTATTGTCGCAAGAAGTCGTTGGCCTGTCAGATAGGACGAATATGTTGCTAAACAGACGGGAAATCATGGTCCTTTTTAAGGAACAGGCGGGCAAATTAAGGAGAACCGACTCATCGGAGATTGTTGCTAAAAAGTTTGGGCTGAACAAGAATTGTGTCATCCCTATGAATATGAAAAGTGAAAGAGGCAAAAGGGATTTAGTCGGAACGTTTCTTGCATTTAATTCAGAGGAGGAAACAAAAAACCAAGTGCCTCAATATAGATTACTGAGATGTATGTCTAAAGAAGAAAGAAGGAAATTAATCGGTGAGAAAAAGGCTGCTAAATTAAAGGCGAAACAGGCTGCTTCTTCAGAGGCGAAGAGTTCGGGTAGAGGTAAATAGTATGGCGAAAACCAAATCAGTATCCGTTTACAAATTTTATAAGATTGACGGCGACAAGTTAACTAGGTCCAAAAGAGATTGCCCTAGATGTGGTAAAGGGGTCTTCATGGCCGAACATGACGATAGATCTAGCTGCGGAAAATGTGGATTTACTGAATTCAGTAAAAAGGATAACTCAAAAACTGGTTCGTAAAGAGGACATTCAGCGCATTCCGGCGAATTTATTGGCCGCTTTCATTCTATGTGTGGAATATCCATGGTATCTGTATCGCAAGGGCTTTACATCAATACAGCCCTATTAACATAGGAGAATGAACAGTCTTTTCTGCTTCACTAATATAATGGCTACATAGAAGGGGTGTTCATGCCTTTTCGTTTACTTACAGTTTTACGAATGGAGGCTGCTGAAAAACATCCAAGGCATGCTGGTCTTGTAGCCAAACATCAATAATATCAAAATTTAAGCATTCGCACCTTAGCCCCAAAATAGTCGATATATTCGGTTCGCAATACTCCTTTCCTCCCACGAACTGTTTGATATGTAAACCGCCCTCCGCAGCGAGTTCGAGTTCAAAGTTCTTCCCATCTATCTTGCCTATCCTGACACCGTGCACTTCCCTAATGGTGATCCTCTTCTTGTTTCTAAACCTGATTGTGCGCCCAATAAGAGAAGGTAACCCTTCAAGTTGTTTACTACTTACTAGTTTTTCTGCGACAATTGATATCCTTGTTAAAGATATAAATTTCAGAGGAAATTGGGGTATATCCTTCAAGGCACTCAACACAAAAAGCTCAATCCCTCCGTCAGTCAAACTAGTATGGTGTTCGGCTATAATTCGTCGTTTCGGCTTCATAATCTCAGCAAAGAATGGTCTACCTTTACCAAGTACAAGACTTTCTTTATCTTCCCCACCTATCCACGAAAATTTTACTTTTACACCTGAAGTTATCTGCTTAAGATATTCGGATACTGCTTCTTCGAGACTGGATGACTCGTCCCGATGGGAGTTACCCTCTACGAGATGACCTTTGGGAATGGTCAGTCCTGTACGTTTCTGGGGTAACCCCCGCCTCTTTTTCAAGTATTTACATGCCAGTACAACAGGTGTGGGGATAATATTAAAGAAAAATTCATTATCTTCATTGATTACCAGGTTTATTCTGAGATCTGGGGAAATGTAATCCATTTCCTTATTTAGAGCATGTTTAAACATCTCTCTAAGATTTGACAAAAATTGATTCTTGATGCTATTTTCTCCCTTAACCCTCAGTCTTGACCTAATATTGTCCTCTCTTTCTACGTAAGAGGAAGGGAGGGTAACTCCAATCTGAAAGGTTCTAAATTCATATCCGTCACTCGCCTTGCTGACTAACGCATTATTAATGGTCTCCAACTTGCTCATTAAATTGTTACAAATAAGACACTCGAGTGGTTCCTTCATATTTTTTCTGTCGATAAATCCTTGTCTAATCCTGCATTTCTTACATAAGGATATGTAAAGTTTCAAATCCAAATATGTAGTTGAATCCTAGTGGCTAACTAACCTACGCCGAATCGACGGAGCATTCCCTGCATCTGCCTTCCTTTTGCCTGCTTCATAACTGCTTTAGAATTGCTGTATTGCTTAATGAGATCCTTAACATCATGTTCAGTCAAGCCTGACCCTCTGGCGATGCGTTTCCTCCTAGAATCGCTCACGATATCGGGATCCGAGCGCTCGGCCGTTGTCATAGACTGGATAATAACCCGCCATTTTTCTAACTTGCCTTGAATTGCATCTAGCTGATCCTCCTTTACCATTCCTGACAGTCCAGGGAGGTTATCGATAATATTCCGAAGACCCATTTTTCCGACATTTTCCATCTGTGCATAAAAGTCTTCTATTGTCATTTTCCCACTTAGTACCCTTTTTGCCTGATTTTCATCGGCCTTGATCTCTAAATCTTTGGCCATCTCAAGCAATGCCTTTATATCTCCCATCCCAAGCAGGCGCCCAACAAATCGTGTCGGAGAGAACAGCTCTAAATCGTCTATTCGTTCACCTGTTCCAATGAACATTACTTTGGCTCCTGTAGCTACCACTGCAGCAAGGACTCCTCCGCCTTTAGCGGTTCCATCCAGTTTCGTAATTGCTATGCCGCCGATTGGAGCTGCACTATGGAATGCCTTGGCCTGGTTAAAGGCTTGCTGACCTATAGTGCCATCGATCACCAGTAATACTAGCTCCGGTCTGGCAATGTCGTACATGCTCGTCATCTCGGCCAAAAGACCGGATTCCTCCTTATGTCGCCCCGCAGTATCAACGATTACAATGTCAATGTTCTGCATTCTAAAATAATCGATCCCGTCCCCAACAATCCTTACGGCATCACCGTAGCCTTCTTTACCATACACTTCTACGTTAACCTTGCTACAGTTCATCTTTAGTTGGGTCAGTGCACCAGGCCGAAAAGTGTCCGCTCCAATTACACCAACTTTGTGCCCATGCTTGGTGAACCACCTCGCTAGTTTTGCGGAAACGGTAGTCTTCCCACTACCTTGAATTCCCAACATGAGTACAACGTTGAGCTGTCCCGGTTTGAATGAGAATAGCTCTCCCTCAGGCTGAGCCGATTTGTCTATGGTTCTTATCTCCTCGCCTGTATATCCAAGGAGTCTAGATAATTCACCGTAAAGAATTGTTATGATATGATCTTTGCGGGAAAGCCCCTTCGGCGGCTGCTCGCTAAGGCATCGCTGTTTAATATTCTGCGTGACAGTAAGCACGAGTTTTACATTAACATCGGACTGCAACAATGCCCTTTGGACGTCTTTGCAAAGTGATTCTATTAGTTCACTATTGATGTCAGAAGCGCCAATGATTTTCTTGAGTGCGCTCCTCAAATTTGTTCGAAGGCTATCAAGCATATCTTTTTCTTTATTTTGCTTTTAGCCCTACGCTAGTTATCTTATAAATTCCACGCTGACCATCCCACTGAATCTCTGATTCCATAACATCAACTATTTCATGGTGGATAGGACTATCCAAGACTAAAGTTTCTGCCTCTCCTCCCTCAAAATTCAAATTAAACCGATTGTGATCACTCAACTCAATTAATCGTTCCACTTCCTTTTCGTCTATTATCTTTCCCAACCAGTATCGATCCAGACCCATAGTTGAAACACTTGTTATAAGAGTTTTGAACCCGTTTTTAATTAGTTCTCTCATGAACTTAACTGCAGGTCTACCCCACAATGGGCTAACAACACGAAGCCCATAATTGGAACAGCATCTACTAAAATTGGAATGTTGAAATCTACTTGAAATACCACCATGCACAATTCCATCAATGCGATATAGAATTCTTGCTTGATTAATTAGACCTTCGAGCGCTTCTAACTCACATTTTATTTCAGTTCCTTTAACTGACGATACCAAATGTGGAAGTCTTATTGCTTTCGCCAATAACGGAGTGATCGCGACGTTTGGAAAATGAAAAAGTAAGCTTTCATTGCTTGGCGGAAATAGTGTCAAAAGGCAGCTAATTTCGTGTCCTTGCCTTATGCTCTCATAGATAGCATAGGTACTATCCTTTCCTCCAGAAAAAAGACATCCAAGCCTCATTCGGGTTACCTTCTATATGTAGCTATAAATAAGTATTGAAGCGGCCGACAAATTTATTTCTATGTTTGCAGATGATTTCCAGTTGATACCTCGAAGTCGTCCGGTTCAACCTCAAGCGTTTCACTAAGGGCTACGTAAAGGGCGAGCTCTCGGTAGTTAGGTAACTCATCTAATTAGTAATGAAGTTCACAATCACGGAGCTTATTAATTATGCGAGGATGCTTCAGGACTCATAATCCACATCATTGAGATTGTCTCAGACGGCTCTTCCTTTTTCATCATTAGCATCCTCTGCCTCTGAAGACAAATAAGTAATAAATGTATAACCGGTAGTAGTGATCCACAAAGCAGAAAGGTAGAATAACAAGTATGATAACGGCAGAGGAGGGTAGAAGTTTAAATACGGACCGGCCTAAATTTATCAATTGTCAACTTTCTGTTTAACTGGGCTTATATCATCTTGTTTATTTACTAAAGCAAGTACTTTTAATATATTGCCTCCTGGGACTGTAAAGAACGAGGCTACTTTTTTTGCTCTGTTGGGGATACTACTAGCGTTAGTTGCCATTGCATACATACTTCGTATAAGAAATAAGCGTCAAGTCACAGATACATGAATGAATAGCCTCGTAAAGCTTTAAGACATTTCCCGCTTGATACAACGGCAAAATTCATATTGCTTTCCAGGAGCTATATGGCATAAATGGAGATACTACAAGACAGAAATTTGGGAAAATACCTATTTGATAAATACTGCACCAATCCTAAAAATTGGAAGTTCCTGATTAGTCCGTCGTACCATGACGATGGTTTTTTTGATGCCACAATATCTAATTTCGATGAGGTTTGGCAAATTAAAGTTGATTCGATCTATAAACCTGTTCCTATAATAATCGGAACTAAAGTTGATACAGACGTTACCAAGGTTTATCAACAGATTGAGTCTGCTCCGTTTGGCTACAGAAAGATCGACGCAGATACAATATTGAAGATCTTATTAAGAACAGTCGACGGCGAAACAAATACTGCGAAGTCGATCGAACGACCAAGGACCAACTTAGTCAATATACTAAATTCAATTGAACCAGTTATACCATCTCAACAAGGAAGCTATGCATATGGCCCATTCACATTTTCAAATATTAGTCCCCTCGCGAAGAATAATCAGCAAAGGAATGTCAGCGAAAAATTGTCGCGGAAATTAAGACAAATCTTGAAAGATAGATATTCGTTGTATGGATAACTGGATGTCGATACAATGTCAATAGATCGAATTGACTTGACACAGTTGATAAAAGGAGACAAGAACTACACCTTACCTTAGGTCAGTTTACATAACTGCCTCATTTAAGTCACCATAACACAAGCTTTATGAAATTTAGATCTGTGTTATTAGGAATTCCCTAATCAAACAATATTTAGAGGATTATCCCACAATGTGCGAAGCGTATCGATAGGATACTTAACACATTCTCATCCTACGAATCGAATTAATGGGAAACTCTTGTAGGGGCACTGCACCATCGAAAACTAAAGCCTAATTTATGCGAAATTAGATAGATTGACGTAAACCTAGGCTAGGAGAATAAATATAGATTTAGATAATAGATAATAATATGATTGATACTACCGTTAGAAAAGAATCTGTTATCGGATACTATCCCAATATCTTGATTATTGGAAACAGTGTGCAGCCCAAACAATACTCCCATAAACCATATTATGTATTCGTTACATAGACTGATAGCTAGATGCTGTCTTTCACCTCAAGCGCCAAAAGATGAAGTCATAACACATTTGTTGCAGTAGCATTCTTTACATGCTTCCCATAACTTGACGATTGTTGTGAGATTTACAAAAAACATATGTATATGCTTTAGTATTTTTGCACATGAGCTCCAAGAATACACGCAATTTACACTAAAAATATACTTAACCTTCAGAGTTTCCAATACCAAGTTTAGGTAAGTTCTATCTAAAACAGAACCTAGTTTAAATGAAGCTATATTTACTGTTGACTCTCTCCAAATACGTTTATTAATAATTAGGCTATCCTCTGAATTAAGAGTAACATTGTATTCCCCTTACAATCTCGGCAAGTATGTCATGAATATTAGCGATTTTACTTTCTCAAACTAAAGCGAAGGTGACTAAAATGGATAGCCCCCGATCAGCAATTCTTATCACTTACCCGAACACTGAATCTATCGAAGAGGCCACGGCACTAGCCGACGCCGCCGGGTATAGAGTTGGGAAGATAGTTACTCAAAAGAATATAACGAGATCAAGATTTGGAATCGGTTTTGGGAAAGCTCTTGAAGTTCGAGAAATGGTTAAAATCTCCACTCCTGATGTTATTATATTTGATGAGTCCTTGAAACCGTCACAGCAATATAACATTGCCAGCCTGTGCAGGATTGAAGTAATGGATCGTGAGAGGCTAATTTTGAACATATTTGAGAGAAGGGCACAGACAAACGAATCTGCGATTCAGGTGAAATTAGCCGAGTTAAGATACGAAACAGTTAGAATAAAAGACAAAGTCAGACTTGCTAAATTGGGTGAGCAGCCAGGATTTTTTGGTTTAGGTAAATATGATGCTGACGTCTATTCTCTAGATCTTAGGAAAAGAATTTCATATCTGAAGAAAAAGCTGGAAAAAGAGAAAAGGAAGAGAGATATGCATAGAGTACATCGAGCAAAATCAAGGCTTCCAACTGTTTCGATTGCAGGATACACTTCTGCTGGAAAAACGACACTATTCAACAGGCTCACTGGAGAGACAAAACGGACAGGACAAGGAATGTTCACTACTCTGTCTACATATACTCGATCTTTTAAAGTAAACAGGAATATGAAACTCCTTATTAGTGATACCATCGGTTTCATCAACAAACTCCCTCCTTATATGATAGATGCATTCAGATCTACATTGAGTGAGATGACCTATTCTGACTTGACTCTCTTAGTTATTGATGGGAGCGATCCATTGAATGTAATAGACAAGAAGATACAAAGTTCAACGAAGGTGATGATTGACCTTTTGATTCCGCTAACGAGGGTCCTCTATTTGTTTAATAAGTCAGATCTGATTGACGACCATGATTCATTTGTCAAGACACTGACGAAGTCAAAAGCATTTGATCCTTTAACTTGTCATTTCATGCTCATATCATCTAAAACAGGATATAATATAGAGAGACTGGAGAATTTCCTTTGGATTCGTTTTGATCTGCAATCATAAGTTGATTTAATTTCAATTCTGCCAAGGTGAGTAAGGAACAAATGGATAAACGAGCCTTATAGTTGAGTAATTAATCATCAGTAAATAAGTGATTTTAAAGGGCAAAATATCTTGCTTAATTTAAAAATGAATAGGATACAGATGTCGTTTCTAACCTCTCTAACTGCGTAAACGAAGACGCGTCCTAGACATATGCCTTTCAATCATGTCCATTTCCTTGGATATTGCAGCCACTTGTTTTGGGTCTAGGTCAAGTAACGTGAGGACATGCTCAAGATTTTCCTGCTTTGAGAGGATATAAATAAAGTAAGGCAGAGTCAAAGACCCACATGCACTATTCCCCGAATGAGTCTCAACTGAAAGTTTTGATAATAGAGTTTTCAAACCTTGACTCCTCGAAATTACCTTCATGATGGTGGGCCATAGGAAACTATACTGCGAATAGCCTAACCCCTTGTTTTGAGATAAGAGGTATATTCTGTTTGCAAGCATCTCATCAAGATATCTTAACAATCTCCAATTTCGGTTCTCAAATATCCTCCCTACCCAGATGTCAATTGAGGACAAGATCTCAAGGAGTCCAGCTCTTGTATTCATATCCAGAGTGCGCGATGATACAATACTTGTGAAGAAGGCGTACAGAATATCTGTTCTCCTGTCTTCTGGAGATAACCCGAACCGTGGGTCTACGTAGTGGGAATCTGATCTGGTAAGAATATCCTTCGCATTTGCTAGAGAGGTTTCAGCAAAGAATGCATTTATGGCCTGCCCTATTTCTATTTCGGATACTTGATCATTGTCTGTGATATATTGAGCATGTACAGATTGAGCAAGATTAAGTAAAGAACGTATATCTCCTTGACTTCTCTTTAAAATTAGGTCTTTTTCCGATATAGAAAAGTTCAAGCCTTCCTTAGACAGAATCTGGTCTAAAAGTTTTTCAGAGATGTCTAGAGGTATGGAATGGAATTCGATTACTCTGCAATTTTTAATCACCTCCTTAATTCGGCTATTTCTGGAATTGGACGCCAATACTATTGGTATAGTCGGTTCCTTTAGGATCCTAACTAGGAACTCAACTCCTCCTGTATCTTGCCTTCGATAAATTCCGTCTACCTCGTCAAGAAACAAAAGCATTCGCTTGCCGTAAAGGCTAGTATTATTGAGAATAGGAAGAATCCTACATTCCAACATATCTCTAGTTCTAGAGTCGCTGGCATTCATCTCAATTAGATCGTAATTGTATTCGGTTGATAGTATGTGAACATATGACGTCTTGCCAACGCCCGGAGGACCTATGATAAGCAACGGCCTTTTTCCATTAACCCAAGTGTCTAACCATTTTACGATATGTGAGCGAGCTTCAGAGTTTCCCACAAGATCATCAGACCGATAGGGTCGATATTTTTCAGTCCACATCATTCAATCCGTTACAGTTCTAAACCCATTATTTACCATTGCTTTGCTTATCTAACGGATATGCATTATGTGTATGACAAGCTGAGAATGATGTTAGTATGATGGTGCGCAGAAATAAGTCAGAACCCTTTTTTTCAGTCACAAAGGTCAAAAAGATAGTACCTCTGTCCAGTATGGTGAATCAATGTGATCTGTAATTTTTTGTCAGACCCTCTAGAATGGGGTGTTTGATCATAATTGATAGGGTGCTGTGGATGTGCGTGGATTATGGATTATGCCATGGTGCCTTAGCACATCTCATCAAGTACATATGTGTCGATCGGTAATCTTGTTTTCCTCGAGAAAAATTAAAGGAGTCTATCTAAACTTTGGATAATTTTTAAGTGTTAGTACGGAGTGAATCTGATGATACTCCGAAATTTATAGACGCTCATACCAAGCGTAGTGTATATACGATCGAAGTCTCGTAGTGCACAATTATACACTTTACCATTTATTTTTCAGCTTAGTACACTTCGAATCATCATGGGGTTTGTTAAATATGACAAGCGCCATTCAAGTTGAATTGGTTTCCCAATTTGATTTTCTATTAGAAACTAAATTGAGGTGACTAATTCCTTATAATATTACGCCAATTTCCTTCAATGCGTTTTATTCACTAAAAGTTTGCCTGAGGTTAAATGGGTCAATCAATCCCTAAACAAATGCGACAATGATTGAATTGCAAATCGGCAGCGTGAATTCTTAGAGCTGAAGCCGTCGCACATTAGAAAGTTGCTGTTAGAAACAACAGGTTTCCTGGTACGATGATACTATTTAATTTGAAGAAGCAATACAGTGCTTGTTGGGTGAAGTCGGAAAGTACAAGCGGTACTCCACTTTTGCTTATACACTTTTACTGCGAATTCAAAAGGTCGTATAATACTCCTTCTTGTAGGACAACTTTCCTCAATTCTTTTGCCAAGTCTGTTACGGTCACGATACCGACAATCTTCCCTTTCTCCAGGACTGGCAGTCTTCTTATCTTGTGATTGATCATTCTCTGGACCGCCACTTCCAATGGGATATCTGGTTCAGCAGTTATCGATATATTTGACATTATATCTGACACCAAGATCTCCGATGCCCGGAGGTCCTTGGAGCAAACTTTTCGAACAAAATCTCTTTCAGAAATGATCCCAACCGCTTCATGATTTTTCTCTACAATTAATGAGCTTATATGATTAGTTGTCATCAGTTTCGCAGCATCCATGATATTCCTATCAAAGTTAATAGTAATAACTTCGCGAGTCATTATATTCTTTACAACTTCTGGCATGGTAATGGTTACAGGATTTAAACAATAAATACGATCCGACTCACTAAACGATGTGCTAAACTCTGATGACCTTCACTCTATTCGCAGCGGTGCGATAATCACAATCGATATGATGGCCGTCATCAATAAATTCGCGTTCTAGATGTTGAAGGGCTCAGATCTGCCTTAAATGGGCGATCCGATTGGCCGCATTTGATGTTCGTTCCATCGGAAGGATTCATGTAATGTATAATGACTTTTGTACAAATGGAGTTAGCATGCTTCATGAAAAACCTTCCTAATTGTCGTGGAATATTTGATTATTCTAGTTCGTCAGTCTTCGCATTTGAGAAAACTTCACTACCATCACGGGGGGTCAAAGGCAAATCCTTCTGAGAACGACTAAGATTCAATATGACCTGAAAGCTTTTTGCTCAATTCTGGCTCAAATTTTGTTGTCAATGGGATTTAAGATACAATATCATTAAGGTTCGGTATGAATCAGATAGAAATAGGACATAAGGGGATGTCGAATGTGATCGTATGTAGAAATTGTGGATTTCATCTAGAGATTGATGACGATAAGGATGCAAAGGAAATGGTAGACATTCACAAGAAGATTGGATGCAAAGTCTTCAATGAGAGATTCAGTGAATTTACATAGCCGAATGTCCTATACTACTGGACCGTTTCTCATAGATTGCACCCTGCAGACGGCGGGCAGATTAAGGCTGTAACCCATAAAGTATTTGGCCATAATTGCTAAGGAGAATTTAGCAGTTAATAATGTGCGATTAATTGTTCTTCAATCCCGAATGGGAGTAGAAGCTTCTCAATATCCTTAGAGAGCTTGAGCCAGCTCCTCCATCTTCTGTCCAATATCCGACGACTCAATTAGACCTGCTCCTATTAAAAATCCATCCGCTCCGACGTTTCTGAGCTCGCGAATAGTTTGTGAATCTGAAATGCCACTTTCACTTATTACTACATTCTTGCCTTTGTTCTGGTTAGTTAGGATCTCGGAGGTTATTGACGTATCGACATTCAAAGTATCCAAGTCACGATTATTTATTCCGATCATATTATTTCTTGAACCCTCTACTAATTTCATTGACTCGGCAAATTCTATCTGGTCATGAACTTCAACAATTGCTTCTAATCCAATTCGATTTGCGTAATCCAAATATTTTTCTATATCGCCCTCCGCCAAGTTGTTGTCGAAGACTGATTTGATAAGCAATATGCTATCTGCTCCAATTTTTCTTGCTGTGCTAACCTGAACTTCACTTACAATTATATCCTTCATAAGAATAGGAGCATTAATTTTATTTCTTATGCTTGACAGATGGGCTATAGATCCATGAAATTCATAGGGCTGAGTCAAGACTGAGATTCCAATTGCACCAGAATTTATCATCGTTTCCGCTAACTCTGAAGGTTGGAATTTTTTGTCTATCAAGATTCCATGTGATGGCGAGCGATATTTTATTTCTCCTATTATAGGTACATATCGACAAGAGACTATGCGTTTTCTAAGATCTATAATATCGTGTGATCTGAGAAGGGATGTACTGAAATCATACGCTCCATTATCCAATGCCCTGTAAGAGTTATCAACTAGTTGGTGAAGAAAGCGTGTATGCTCCAGGAATCTTACCATGGACTATTTATGTTCTCCTCCTGGGAATAGATTGTTAAACAATTTGAGCGTTTCCATTTTCCCCTCGTTTTGGAAAGATTCGATAGAGTGTAGCGGAGAGTAAGGCGGGCTGTTTGTACTGTAGCTTGTTCGCTCCTATCGATTGGCATCCGTCACTCGCAAAAAATTTTCCAGAATGATGCCTAGCCAGTGGTGGCAATGCTTATTAGATCCGTGACGCTAATATGTCACCATAAGTATGGATTTTGACAGACTCTGTAAGGACATCCTCGATTTGGAATCTGGAGTGAGGTTTGCTGGTGTCTGTGACGATTCAGGAGTAATAAAATATGGCGGACACAGAGAAGGAATAACTAATTACCTGTCTCCAGACGAAACAAAACGATCAAATTTGCAGGCACTGGCAAGATGGGCTTTAAGGAATTCCCTCGCCTCAAAAATAGGAGAAGGAAGATATGCGATGGCTGAATATGAGAAAATCAAGAGAATAACTGTTCCGCTAGAAGAAAATCACCTACTATTAGTAACCACAGAGGTTAATGCAGATCATAACAAGATTATAGAGAGTATTATGAAAATGGTTGGAAGATAAACCATTTGGTAAAACCAGTTGAGGTGCTAGGTGTACCCTTGTACTTGTACAATCTTGCCGACATGGAACATGTAATGGTATTGCTTCAGTGCTAGTCTAAATAGTCGCTAACATCAACGTCATATCTGGGATAAAGTGTCAAGAATTGGCGGAATGAACAGTGTATATTTGCCTTTCCCCATTCTTCAACCACTGTCTAATAAGCTATTGGGATCAATATTACCATGAGACAGAGTAAAACTAAATGTTGAACCTTTTCCATCTATATTATTTTGTGCCCAGATTTTACCCCCATGGGCTTCTATTATGCTCTTACATATGAACAGACCCAGCCCAGTTCCTGTTTCCGATTTGGTTGAGAACTTGGTAAAAAGCCTATTCATGATATCCGGATCGATGCCCTTACCAGTGTCTCTAATGCTGACTACAACGTCAGTTGGATTCTTTTCGACAGTAACACTTATGAACCCCTCCTGTGTGAACTTTACCGAGTTAGCTAGTAGATTATAGACAACTTGATATATTCTTTCCTTGTCAGCATAAACTAAAGTTGCCCCTATTGATTCAAATTGAAGCTGAACATGATTTCTTTCTTCGTCCGCTTTCAATGCTTTCCTTGTATCCTCTAAAGCTGAACGTATAACGATGTCGAGATCAAATGGTTCCTTATTAAGCCGCAGGCTTTTACTTTCTATGCGGGTTACATCCAAAATGTCTGAAGCTAATCTTACTAGTCTTCTGGCGTTACGCATGATTGATTCAACCTGTTCATTGTCTACTGCCACTAAAGGTTTAGATGACATAAATTGACGTTCAATGTACTGTGCTTCACCAAGGATGGGCATGATAGGAGTCCTCAATTCGTGGGCTGCCACATTTATGAACTCCTTCTGCATTTTATCATGGACCTTGAGCTGCTTGTTGGCGACTGCCAGGCTACGATTAGCCTCCCCTAGTGAATTATTGATCTCCTTCAATTGACCTGTTCTGGATCTGACTGCGTTATCTAACCTTCTATTCCAAGATAGGACGATGAATGAGATAAATATTGCAACGCATGCAGTAGTTACCACCACTATCGTACTAAAAGTGCTCAGTTGATCTATCAAGACCCCCACCTCTGATGCAAGACTGTGGGGTACACTCACGTAAAGTGTCCACAAATGTTCCGCGCCTATGCGGACAGGCTGATAAGCCATAGTAACGACAGAGTCTGTGTTTGGAAGCACTATATCATTAACTCCTCCATTCCTATCCCTTAGCGAGCTATTTATGATGGAATTATATGAATTCTTTATCTCCTCAGAAACAAGAGACTGAAAATCAGCAGATAGATAATTCTTCCCGACTAAAGAGGGTTCTCTAGCATAGACAATGACTCCGTCTCGGTCCATAAATCCTACATTACTTACTATTTCTGGAGACAAATCTCTCTGTAACATTTCCCCTATAGTCTTCAGATTGATAGCTGCAGCTATTACACCGATCGGAGAAGGCCCTGCAGTAGTTGAATTGGATATTTCTGAATTTCCATTGCCTATTCCTGGGTCTAATCGATAGATAGGAAAGGAAATTAGGAGCCTTGGTTGACCATCACGAAAGTTTAGAACATTACTATAATAGGGTAATGAGGTTTCGAGAGGTATTCGAATAAATTCCTCATCCATCAGCTCAGGAGACCTGAAAGTAGTAAGATTCTTAGGATCTAGGCCAGTCCACGAAAGTAACTCTTCGTTCTCATCAAAAAGATAGTACCCATCAGTCAAATCCATCGTAGAATCCTGTGCAACTTTGAGAAGCACCTGGTTCATGCTTTGGTTGTCAAGACCTGCTGGTAAATTACTGGATAAAACGTCTAGCTTATTGACAACTGGATTCACCGTATGATAAAAGATTCTTGAAAGATCAAATGCTGTTATCCTGGCGTTTGACCTTATATTGTCGGAAGCCAATTCTTCTACCTTGTTCGCTGTCATCGACGAATACTGATAAGAAAGGAATGAAGCCAAAAAACCAACGATGACTATGATCACTATGATAGCAATAGTCAGTTTTGAAAGCCTCATGGCTACCATGAACTGAAAAAGCCTCCTCCAGTCTCCATTTGGAATGGATCATAATGTGTGAACGACTTTTATACTTGTCAGGCCGGTATAGTACTATATCCGCTTACAGAGGATTCGTACGTACTATTTAGATTGCTTCTCCATCGTTAGTGACGAATTATTAGGCATTGTGATAACATAAATTGTACGTCTTATGTTAATAATTTTTTTGTATGAAGATAAGATTAATTCTTTGCCATCAAATGAAACAAGACATAGATTTATTTTTAACTAGACATATCCGAGAGTGAAAAAAATGACAGACGAAATATTCATGTATGGCATTGCTGCCGGCGCGTTTGCCGTTTTGACGGGAATCCTATTTGGTTCTAGAGGTAAACGTAAGGCTGAAGAGAGAAAATTAACCGCTGGTTCAACGGGATCATCAGAGACTGGTAGGGCTGGAGCTATTTAGATAACAGCTGCAAGGGAGGTTGATTCGTGCTGAACGTAAACCTGATTCCTGCAGCATATCCAAAAACTCATTTTTCCCATTATCTTTGATGCTCTTTAAGTAACACAAATCATCAAATGTTCTACTAGCTCGTTGATTGACCTAATAGTGTATTTATGAGCGTTCGGTTCCTAATACCCCTTAACAAACATTTTGGTCACACCATAGTTGGTTGGATTGAATCAGCACTCACTTCCTACAGCAAGGAAGATGACTTTCTATAATTAAGATACCCCTTGAGTTTCAAGAAATACTCGTTTCCTTTTTTCTTGAACGTTTCGTCATATACTACCTATGAGTACTAGGAATTCTTCCTTCTTTTGTTCAGCTTAAGTAGGATTAACCCAGCAACTCCCCATAGCATTACCGCAACAAAGTTCTGTCTTAAAAACCAAGCAATTCCACCAGCAACCGCAAAGACTATTCCCAAGATTCCTATGGCCTGCTTCCTCCTTACCATTAATAAGCCGATGAAACGGATCTATCTCAATTAACCCTTTCGCCATAAATCAGTTCTTGGCGGCTGTTGATTTACGAGGCACTGGTATAGGTTCATTGATTCATTACGCTTCAATACAGGATCAATGGAATATCAAAATTGGAGGGATTTATTGAGTAGTCCGTACTTCGTGAAGAAAAATTCTTGTTCTAGATCGAGTGGTAAGAGTGTATTATATTTTGAAGATGAATTTGATACAATAGTACACCTGTTTCCTCACCTATTGAGGTAGGAACCTACTATGATGGAATTGGTACTTGGACATAGCAAATCGGGCCGATGAAGTATTGCCCGTACCGGCATAGGACCACTCAGAGAAATCAAGAAAGATAAATGCTATATACGATTCACGAAACGAAATAGTATGCCATTATTTGGAATATTCGGTACACACACTGTCAACCTATGTCCTCTTAATAACAAGACAAGTGCTAAGACTATGGTCCAAATGGCAGAGAAGAGTGCAGACGTAACGAATAACCGTTCCAGTTATGGAATAAACAAGATTATTGGTAGATACCACTCTGCGTTAGAGCACACATTTATTTGGATCGTAGATGCAGATAGTGCTCACCTACTTGAGAAATTCTTAATTGACATAGGCTCTGCCAAGTTTAATTCATCCAAAATAGTTCCATTAGTTAATTTTGAAGAGGTTGTGCGGAAGGGGGCTAACGGGCTTCAAAGCTAGTATTTTTATCAATCCATTGTAAGATAATTTATACAGCACTATAGCCGATGCATGGCTCGGATACGCAAAATCGATTACAGCTCGAACATATAGCAGCTTCAACGAGATATCGGCAATAAAGTATGTCTTAGAACACATTTTTACACCTTGCAATTAAGCAAATTATCAAAAAGTTCTATCCCTGTATCCAAGCAAATACAACAAGTTGTTTAATATCTTCTAAACATTTAATGACTATAACGATGCGTTCAGCACTGAGTTTCTCTATGGGTAAGGTTGGCGATTTATTAAAGATAATCAAATACCAACTTTCCATTCAGAAGCAACTTTCACACCTTATTAGGGACAATACGAATGGAAAAAAATGATTTATGTTGACTAATGCAGCGGATCCCTCCCTAGCTTATATCATGTATATATTGCCTGAAGTTTTAGATAATATATGGCCAAACAGATTGACTCGACGGACACACAATCGGGGTCCCATGGTATTGCAGAGATTTATAGGCTTTTACAAGATAATATTTCAAAATTTCAAATCATCACAAATAAACCCCTTACTTTGAGCGAAAAAGTACTTATTGGTCATTTAGACCATCAAGTCGGACCCGATTTAGAAAATAAATTGGCGAGAGGTAAGAGCTATATATCATTAAGGCCTGACAGGGTAGCGCTCCAGGACGTAACTGGACAAATGACACTGCTCCAGTTTATGCAGACGGGGTTGCAACATACTAGGGTACCAACCACTGTGCACTGCGATCACCTGATCCAGGCAAGAGTTGAAGGTGAGCAAGACACACGAGCAGCTCTATACGAAAATAGTGAAGTTTACCAGTTTTTGGAGTCTGCGAGCAAAAAATATGGCATAGGCTTCTGGAAGCCTGGTGCAGGTATTATTCACCAGGTCGTCCTAGAGAACTATGCCTTTCCTGGTGGCCTAATGATTGGCACTGACTCGCACACACCTAATGCAGGTGGTCTTGGTATGCTGGCAATAGGAGTAGGAGGTATGGATGCAGCTGAAGTAATGGCAGGACTACCGTGGGAATTGCTGTACCCCAAGCGAATTGGGGTATTTCTCACTGGAGCGCTTAATGGATGGACATCTCCTAAAGATATTATCTTACGCGTTGCCTCAATCTTGACTGTAGCTGGAGGCACGAACGCGATAATTGAATATTTTGGGCCGGGTTGCTCTACCCTCAGCTGCACCGGTAAGGCGACCATTACTAACATGGGTGCTGAGATTGGTGCCACTACATCAATTTTTCCCTATGACAGAAAAATGGGTGAATACCTGGCAGCTACAGGAAGGAGTGATATTGCTGAGCTTGCGAACCAACATTTTAGTATGCTCCAACAGGATCCAGAAATAGAGCAGGACATACTCCAAAATCGAGAAAACAGCTCTAAGTACTTTGATCAGCTAATAGAGTTGAACCTTTCCGAACTAGAACCATATATAGTAGGTCCTCATACACCGGATCTTGCACGCCCTGTCTCAAAAATGGCACCCGATGTGAAAAGAAACGGATATGTAGATGAAATATCTGTTGCGTTAATTGGTAGTTGCACTAATTCATCATATGAAGATATGTCACGTGCAGCCGACGTTGCAGAACAGGCCCATGCTTGTGGAGTGAAGACAAAGATACCTTTGCAGGTAACGCCTGGCTCCGAAATGATTAGATCAACAATCGAACGAGATGGACAGATGGATCTGCTTAAGAAAATTGGTGCGAATGTCCTCGCGAATGCGTGTGGGCCATGTATCGGGCAATGGCAGAGATTGGAATTGAAAACTGGCATACCCAATTCTATTGTAACATCGTACAACCGTAACTTTCCAGGTAGAAATGATGGTAGGCGTGAGACTATGAATTTCATCACTAGTCCAGAGATGGTCATTGCTTTAGCCTTGGGCGGGAGGTTATCATTTAACCCTCTCCACGATCAATTAATAGCAAGCGACGGAAGCCTGTTCAGGCTTCAACCGCCCAAGGTTGCGCCAGAAATTCCCAATCGAGGATTCTCCTATGTAGCAGATGCATTTATTGCACCAGCCAGAGATCCGGAAAATATCAGTGTTGTTATCAGAAAGGACAGCGATAGACTCCAAAAACTTCAACCTTTCCCGCCCTGGGATGGGAACGATTTCAAAGATCTTGTAATACTGGCCAAAGTAGCCGGAAAGTGCACGACCGACCATATTTCTCCCGCCGGAGCATGGCTCATGTATAGAGGACATCTTGATAAAATAAGCAATAATCTGCTGCTGGGCGCAGTAAACTCCTTTAACGGGCAAATCGGCGCTGGACGGAACATATTCAACAATAAAGCGGCGCCCTTTCCAGATATTGCCAGAACGTACAGGAATCAAGGAATAAAGTGGCTCATAATAGGCGACATAAATTACGGAGAAGGTAGCAGTAGGGAGCATGCTGCTATGTCTCCAAGGTATTTAGGTTGTGTTGCGGTAATCGCTCGAACCTTTGCGAGAATTCATGAAACAAATTTAAAGAAGCAGGGTGTACTCGCAGCTACTTTTGCTAACCCGTCAGACTATGATAAAGTGCGTGAACATGATAGGGTAAGTATAGAGGGGATGAGTCGATTAGAACCTGGCAAACCACTAGAGTGTATACTTCACCATAGCAACGGAGCGAGAGAGACGATCTGGCTTGAGCATTCGTACAACGAGGCCCAAATAGAATGGTTCAAAATGGGCTCTGCACTTAATATAATGAGAAATAGGGGACCATGATATGATTCGGTACGCTTTTATACTAATCGTATAGCGATGAAGTAAAAAGTAAACGAATCGCACCAAAGTTATATGTGACCAGAGCAGGTCGAACCACTCTACACACACTCATATCAGTGGATCGTTCTCGTTTATTACAACCATTTAGCAGAAGAACCCTAAGTCATAAAGGACTAGTGCACGTGAATCTGATGTTTGATAGATTGCAAAGACGCTTATTGTCCGTTAGTTTCAATTGATTTCGGGCCGACGTGCAATTGCATACTTATTCTCCAAAAAGTGCAATACACATCTCGTGTTCCTCTAAATTAGAAAACATTTGATTATGATTTTATGCATTGATGTTGAGAAACCTTAATAAGTATATTTTCGACCATAGTTTACAAGGCTAAATTTATGACGTGTAAGGGAATATGTTCTAGGCATAAAGCTCAAAAGCCCGTCGGAATGGGAAGGTATGCTAATGGCCAAAAAAGGTGTCAAATATGTGAGATATTTCTGAAATGGGAAGGATTATGGTGCCCGTGCTGCGGATATAGACTAAGAACCAAACCTAGAAATTTGAAGTATAAAGCTAAATTGCGACAACGTGAGACAGTCATCACAGTGCACGAGAGCATGATCGTAAAGAAAGTGCCCAGTGTTTAACCCTAATATTTCTGTCTTTATCATTTAGGTGCGAATGAGCAAGATAAATGTTGTCCTACAATTTAGGTAATATTCATCCCATGGACTCACAGGCGGACTTTTAATAGAATATTTACAGCTAGCCAAGGATAACGTCTACAGATAAATTCAGGGGGCCAACGCGTATATGCTAAGGTTGGGCCTTTGATCCTACGAGTCAACGAGAAATCCTGACGCGATAATTGGACGCTGATTTATTGGTCCCTTGCACCCCTTTATAACCATCGGCTAAAAATGAATCCATAAATATTTGAATGGAGGTATTATGAGCTACCGAAAATGGGAATAGATGGGTTCGAAAATCAATGGTAGGAGCGAACTATCCCCTGTAGGAGATCATAAATTAATATTGAATAAAAACATAGGATTGAAAAATTGCACTCTTATTAGCATAGCAAATAGTACAAAATATTAGTTTCCATGAGTAGAAAACAGAGCAACTAATATACATATATATTCATAGATATTATATGCCTAACTGCAAGTAGTACCTATAGATCAAAAATGATGAAATGGATCAAAAATCATGTTGCCAAATCCTGTAATGCATATTTCTACAATAAATCCATGATCACATACAATATAGTCGATAAGGTAATGAATGATACAATAAATGAAGGTAATGCTTTACTTAGTATTAATATCTACAGCGATTTCGGAATTGAACAAAATTCAGGTTTACAAGGATCTCGAAACTTAATTATTCGCAAATGAGTGAAACCTTCCTCTCTTCCACTGGAATAAATGCGCGATATTTGGCGACAGTGATAGTTAATGGCAAACATATACTCATTGGAACAAGAGCATTCGAAAACCTAAAACCACACTTGCAATGTAGTACCAATTGTTACTGCGTTAATAAACTATCAAAAGTACTATCAACAATTTTAGACATAATCAACCCCAACAGAAGTCTTTCTCGGTCTGAAATTCTACTAATGACTACAACCGTATTTTCTCTTAGCATGCATCTAGCAAATATTTAGTTCAAAAACTTATCTAACCTTTTCAGAATGAAAGCAAGCCTTGACCGGGATTCGGACCCGGGCCCTTTGCCTTACCAAGGCAACGCTCTACCAGGCTGAGCTATCAAGGCACTAATAACACCTCGCAAGGTAGGAGGTAACATTCGATACTGCCACCTACATAAGCTTAACTGCACTTTTTTCTGCAAGTCTGTATATTCATCTCAAGATGCGAAGGTCTGGTTCTTTATCCTGTGACAACTTCATGTACTTTGGTTGAACTCCCGATTCAGTGAATGGGTCTGCTAATAGATATTGTCAGGATCCCGAAAAAAGACTCAATATGTGGATTGCTCCTCTTAAATCTCCTGATTCCTGTAAGATTTAAGTAAGGACTAGTCGATTCGTCCTATGAACTACTAGCGGGGGTTGTAGAGCCTGGCCAAATCGCATTCGTATGCTTGGAGACGCGGGACTTAAGATCACAGTTATAGGTGATCCCGTCTCTCAGGGGTTCGTGGGTTCAAATCCCACCCCCCGCATCAAACTCGATCTATCTCTGAATTCGGAAGCAGACTTGATTAGATTTAGATGAAAACGAATATCAGAGCCAAGTTCCGGATGAAAAGCCGTAGCAATTATATTGTCTTGCTTTACCGCTACGACTTTGTCTTCTAACTTTGCGATAACTTCAACCCCTTCCTCTGCTTTCGACACTATAGGAGCGCGTATAAAGATGCCTTTGAAAGGCCTATTTCCAATCATAGGGATTTCCATCTCTGCCTCAAAAGAGTCCCTTTGTCTTCCGAAGGCGTTTCTTTCTACTACTATATTCAACAAGGACAGTAACTTTTGTTTCGTTTGTCCAATTATCCTGTCATGAGCTCTAGTGGATAGGAGTATCATACCTGCACAAGTTCCTAATACTGGCATCCCCCTAGATACCACATCGGTGATTTCACGGAATAGGTCCCCATTAACGGCAGCCAAGTTACTGGCTACAGTGCTTTCTCCACCAGGCAATATTAAACCACTAATCCCAGGAACGTCTTTAGAGTGTCTGACAATCTTAACGTTACCTTTCTTTCCAAGATGACTTAAAGCGGTCCTAGTTTGGGAAACGTTCTCCTCGATATCTCCTTGAATTCCTAATACCCCTATAATAAGCCCATCCTTGCTCATACGGATGGTCCTCTTTCCTGCATCTTCAAGGCCAAGTTTTGAGTATCAAGTCCCAACATTGACTTCTTTTCGTCAACCATCCTCTGTGATTCGAGCACGGTGACAGGGTCATCAAAGTAGGTGGTAGCCAAGACTATCGCCTGAGCTCGTTGTGAAGCATCGTCTGATTTGAAAATTCCAGAACCTACAAATACGCCGTCACAACCAAGACTCATCAGAAGCGCGGCATCGGATGGTGTGGATATTCCTCCCGCCGCAAAATTTACAACTGGTAACTTTCCTAGCCGGGCCGTCTCCTCAACTATAGGTAGAGCCGATTGTAACTGTCTAGATGATTTTATGAGTTCTTGTGGATCATCTACTATGGAGCTAAGCCTTCGTATATCATTGTTGACCGCTTTGATATGTGACAACGCTTCGGCCACATTGCCAGTCCCTGGTTCGCCTTTGGTTCTTATCATAGAACAGCCCTCTTCTATTCTGCGCAGGGCTTCACCAAGATTTTTGGCTCCGTTTACAAACGGTACTTTGAAATTCCATTTCCAAAGATGGTTTTCTTCATCAGCTGGGGTAAGTACTTCGCTTTCATCAATCATATCAACACCTATCTCCTCTAAAATTTGAGCCTCACCAAGATGACCTATCCTGCACTTTGCCATTATAGGGATTGTGACTGCATCCATTATCTCTTGGATAACCTTCACACTAGCAGTTCTTGCTACACCACCAGCCAACCGAACATCGAAGGGCAGTTTATCGAGCACCATTACGGCTACTGCTCCTGCATCTTCTGCGATTTGCGCTTGTTCAATATTGGTGACATCCATAATAACTCCGTGTTTTTGCATATGCGCGAATCCTCTCTTGACCAATGTAGTCCCTGTGATAAATGGTGGACGTGAATTAATACCCCCCCTCTGCCTATTTCTCCTCTCAATTTCGGATGGGACGAGTGATATCGTCATTTAAAAGAGTGTACCTTTAACAGTTATTAGTATGTTATTATGGATACCCTAATCAGACAAGCTGTCCTAGCTAGCTAAAGGTTAATTAGCTGTACACCCTTAGTTGTTGGCACTTATATTTAATCCACATGGTAACCCCACAAGAAAGCTACGTAAGTACATTCGATTTTATACATCTTTGCCGGGATACTCCAAAACAACGACTTAAGAAACTATCTGAGGAATTGCGTATCGATGAATCTGCACTTGACCCCTATAAGAAAAGTTACCCAGCCTTAATAGGGTAGTATAATGGGAATCGTTAAAAAAGAGCGAATTTACACTAGTGATATTTTAGTACTTCCACGCTCAGGACTTTGTTACCTTTGAACTAGTAACTGAGAGTCATAGGTACAACCTAACAGGCGCCTATTCATTTGCAATCTCATTTTATATGATATTTTCTGAAATCTACTTTTATACATTGGCTATGAAATGGATGCTTGGGGTTTGATTAATTGATTTCAAAGTGCTTTCTCACCCTCTTCCCCTGACGATAAGTCATAGGCTTCTGTGACATCCGATACAAAAACTTTTCCTCGCTCAACGTTTATTTTGCGCAGGTCATCTATAAGGCGTTTAATTTGTGATTCTTGCATAATTGCAGAAATATATGACCTCTGTACATATTCGGGAACAATCCTTTTTCCAGTCATATGCCATTCACCCGACACAACTTCAGGAATAGCTGTATGGGGAATTTTTCCCCTCCCTCTCACGTCCGATAGAGTTATTCCTCCAATATCATGCTTGTGAAGGACCATAGTTACCTCCGACACATTATTATATGGCACATAGATGTCCACCCGTTTCATTAAAATGAGTGAATTATTTACTTGTATATAAGGATTAATTGACAATAATTGACCCTGTTCATTTAACGATCTTTTGGCTTGCCAGGATCTCTCTGTTATGCATATCTACAAATAAACCCAACGCTCGTATTTCTCAAGGATTTCATATGCTCTTCTTACTTTGCGATCCAGAGCTAGGGTACATCCTCCATATAGTAATTTTATTGCCCTTACCGCGCGACTATCCGAAACCATAAACGCATAAGAATTCCTGTAAGAAATGATTGTTGGAGGCATAGGTTCACCAAGTTGCCTCTCCAGAATGGTCCTGAATTGTAACTAGATGTTTCTGCTGCCAGTAACACATATGAAAGGTATCATCCTGATAGTCCCATTCAAGTTCTTTCTTGGATAAACTCCCAAGCTACCATCTCCAGTTATGTTACTTCATAGCATAGCTTTAAGACTCCATCTCCTGAGGATAGTTTCATGACGAAGTCCCCGCTTGTTTCAATTTGAAGAAAAATAATTATCAATCCGCAAACAAACGAAGCACACTACAATATAACCATAGTCCAGAAAAGTAGGTTTAGCCAATTCGAGATGGAATAGTTCAGTGTAATGAGCAAAGTGAGAATAATAATGTGTGAACGCGCCAATCAAACGTTCCTCTCTCTGTGAGAACCCCTTTGTCTGGTACTGTGTGAGTAAGCCAGTGTTCTAGCTTTTTAGGTGGTTAATACCTGTCCTGTATCTATGACCTGAGATTTAACCAAATGTCTAAAACAAGGAACACAGAATATTAGTACCTCCCCATTTCTATCTCTAACATCCCTTATTCCTTTATTATCGCAACCCAATCTGTGACATTTAAATGTTGAAATGGCAGGTTTAACATACTATAATGAATTACTACAACGAGTGACATGAAGGGAGTGTTGCGGATTCACCTAGACCTTCAAAAGACGAGGTGTGAAGGAAGGTTTTCAACTACATAATGCAGTTCAGCGCCGTTTGGAGGTGCTGTTATACAAGCCCATTGATTGCATAACGACTAGACCAATACCTACTATCATTACAAACAGAAAGATCGATGGTCTCTTGATATAGAACATAACCGACACTTTTATCTCAAGATGGATTTTTATTAGTCTTAGAGAATTTGATTAGGTGTGAGAAAATTGAAGTTAGGAACTGCAGATCATATATAGAAGGTGTTCTGAACTTGGACCCGACTTAATAACAGTGGTCTTGGCTAAGTTGGCTAAGTTAGGATAGGTAAAGGTTTGCAATTAAGGATAAGAGTACCTATATCGATGCTCTGCGTTACCTGTTTTGTTGATCACCCAGCCCACTCACTCACTTGGTTAGAGTATCCAAGTTTTTAGGATCCTATTCTCATTTACTCATAATGAGTTGTCAGTGTCCACGACACAATGAGCATGTAAAGAACTTCATTAGAAAGTATCCAAGGGCAGATGGAAAGTTTGGTATTGTCGATGTGGAGCCAGGGGAATGGCTTGTCAATTTAGAGCATCCTGAAAAGAATACAGCTCACTGCTGCCAGTTATGCTGCGTATTGGAGGATACTAGAAGAGTGACTGGTCCTGACTGGAAGGGTCAGCCTGCTAGTTACAATCCATTTGAATGGAAGGTAAGGTATTAACATGAACCTATCACTTGCCTGCTTAACCAAGGACCATAAGGCTTGTAGATATAGTGACAACACTACATGCGAATGTAACTGTCATACTATAAATCGACCATAGATAGACTACTGGAAATTTGAGAAAGCTGCTGTAAATCGACATTCTCTATATCAAGAAATAGACCTTATCAGTACTACACAAACCTATTATTTATCTATTATAGAAGTCTTCTTTATGTCATACAGTTATGAATAATGACAATTATTACGAGGGTGTACGTATAATTATCAAGAAACCTAAGCCAGCAGGTACAGAAAATAAATATGAATTTGAACTCAAGGACGACCTTGAACATGTACATATGATATCCTTGCTGTTGGTTCTTGACAGCCCAGAGAAGGCAGAGTTATTTAAAATGCTAGTTTCGAAATATGTGTCTCTGCATAATGAGGGTGCAGAAAATTATTCACTACATAAACCTCCATACATTCCAATATCTAATGAAATGAAGCCAGTAGCTGAAGAGTTGAAGAAGGACTTACAGAGATATGCTCAACTCCATCTTAGCATTGATCCTGACTTACTAAGAATGAGTCAGTTAACGTTTAATGTCGTACAGGATATAGAAAACCAGTTAAATGATCAGGTATCTCGTTCCTAGGCTTAATACTCTATCTACCTCTTGTTCTGGTGTAAGCTTCCTGACAGGGTCTAAGTCTTGTAGTTGTAGTCCTTGTTCCGCCTTGAACTTTAGACGTTGTTATAGTTTTACTATTTGGGTCTGCCTTGCTTGTTATTGGCATATCTATGTATTCGCCGTTGGCAAATGTCAATATTTTATTTAATTGACGTTTATGTTTTTCTTCATTAGTATTTTCTATTGTAGTTGACATAATAAATTGTTACTTGGATTAGGAATCTTATATTAACTATTAGGTGTCATTGTCTCACCTGTATTCATGTCTATAACTTGAGATCTAACCAGCTCCCTGAAGCAAGGAAGACAAAATACTAATACCTCTCCACTTCTATCTCTGACTCCTCATAATGGTTGATTATTGTTAGTACAACCCAATCTGTGACATTTTTGTAAATTCATTTCCTTTTTCTTTCGACACGTTTACTATTTACTATCTTCGTTTCAGTGTGGTTTTGTAATGTACCAGCAACGTACATTATTATCCGATATTTAATAAGAGTACCGTAGTATCTAAAACTAAAGAGTTCGAGGTTCAGGGTTTGAGTCAGTCCCGATGCAGTCCTGCTTGGTTTTGGAGATAATCCAGTAGATCTTCATCGTCATCTTGATGATCTATTCGCAAATAACGTTTTATCACATCTAACAAATTATAATTTTCTCTTGAATATTTATTTGAATTATTCTCTCTCGCCATAATAATAATATTAACCCATTAGATATAACTAATGATTAACTGTGTTAACTCATATTCAGAAATTCTATACGTATAACCTATTATCATTAGCCCCCCCTTGATTAGCCACATAGAAAAAGTCCTACTGCCCGAAGTAGGATGAAAATTATAGTAGGAGGTAAACAGGTTAAGCTGATACTGGACGACGAATTACGAAATAACTAACGAGATATAATTATTGGTTCTTTTGATGCGCACTTGCATGTTCTTTAATATGGACTTCACAGAAATATTCCATGCACTCTCCATATTGCCGATCAGCCACTTTTTGACATACACCACAATCTCCTTGTGAGATGCACTACATTATTAACCTGGTGGAATTTAATCTTGATCTAGCGCTCGGCTAGTTTCTCTTTAAAATTTGGTGAAGCCCTTATTTTTCTCACCTGATTTTGGTCATTCTGTGTCACATTTCTTATTAGTTCAATTTGTTTTTTAAGTTCTTGAAGTTCTACGTTAATCGTGTGTTGCTGCTCTGCATTCTTTATACGAAGTCTATTTTCCTCATTAATTGTTAAGTCATCTATTACTGAAATGTAGCCATTCATCTTGTCATTGCCTTCTAATAGCTCATACATCTGTGGTTTATAGTAGGACCGTTTTAGACCTAGGTCGTGGCCCATTACTATTTCGACAAATATGGTTTCCATTCCATTTCCAGTACATGTGGTATCGAAGAATTTTCGAAAGCCATGAACCGTAGCTATCTTTGACCGATGTTGGCCCAATCTACTGATTCCCGTCAGTGGCTGGTTTTCGATGATACCAGTGAGCTCTCTTAATCGCTTTAGCATGAATCTCAATGCATTCTATGTTAAAGGGATAACATTCTTCCTCGCTTTTGCTCCAAACTGCGTATCGAATTCCTCTCTAAAAAGGATGGATTCAGGGGTTAGCTTCTCTCTTAGCCTTGTCCTCAAATCTAAATATTCTTCTATAGCCTTCCTAGCTTCGGGTGTACAAAAGGTGTAATAATGCTCCCTTGCTTGCTTGTATACATCGATAACGAAAATATGGTATTTTTCCAGAGGTTTTAGATGCTTTAGTTGTAATTTAATAATGGCTCCTCTTCTCATCCCAGAGCTTGCCAGCAGTAAAATAATGGCCTTATCTCTAAGGCTATGAGCTGTGTCCAATAAGGATTTAATCTCCTCTCTGGTGTATGGTCTGTCTTCTGCCTTTCGATATGATTCTCCAATGTACCTCTTGACTTTTTTCCAGTTAATCCCTTCAAAATCGCTGATTTTACAGAAGGACTTTACTGCTGCTAGTCTTACTTTCATTGAAGCGGGCGCTAGCTTTTCTTTATCTTTCACGTCTACCACATATGCGATTAGCAAAGCTTGAAGCTTCTTTAGGTTCAAATTCTAGGATTCGGTCACATCTTATCTTTGCTTAGTTTAGGAAGGCATTTAGAAATTCAGTATATTTTTCCTTGGTTTTTGGGCTATGTAATGCGTTTACAAATTGGATGTATGAAAGGCTAGATTTGTCTAGAACCTGGCTG